>Ga0207644_10000130_pt1 | contig 54417 bp, 46 predicted proteins | sample KBSS73metaG_FD_184326 | JGI IMG/M metagenome (GOLD analysis project Ga0207644, IMG submission 184326) | Switchgrass rhizosphere microbial communities from Kellogg Biological Station, Michigan, USA - KBS S7-3 metaG (SPAdes) (version 2) | ecosystem: Host-associated > Plants > Roots > Rhizosphere... | reverse complement strand
GCCCGCCTCGGTGTAGCGGATCGAGTTGATGACCAGGTTGGTGAGGATCTGATCGATGCGGGCGCCGTCGGCGACGACGAAGGTCGCCGTGGGGGGGACATCGACGATGAGCTCGAGGCGTTTGTCGCGCGCCAGATCCTGCGCGGAGGCGGCGACGTTGTCGACCAGAGCGCTCGCGTCGAAGGGCTCGGGGCGCATCTCGAGTCGCCCGGCCTCGCCCTTGGCGAGGGTGAGCATGTCGCGGAGATGGGTGTTCAGCAGGAGCGACGAGCGCCGGATGCGGGCGATTAGCTCGTCGTCGGCGCCTCTTCCAGGCCTGTGCCGTATCGAAAGAACGTCTAGCGCAGAGACAATGCCCTGCAAAGGTGATCTAAGCTCGTGACTTACTTTCGCCAAGAAGGCGCTTCTGGCGACAACGAGCTCCTTTACTGCGATAAGGCGCGCCCGATCCTCCTCCAGCGCTCGAACGGAGTGGATCCTGCGAACCAGTGACGTAAAGAACACCGGCACCAATATCAACATGCAGATGACTGATCCAAAGAACTGGATTTCTCGGCGCCAGTATTCGCTCATTGGCAAGAGCGTGAGCGCCGCCGCCATCGCAACTACCCACGCGAGCCACAGAGTCCTTATCCCGTAGCGAATGCCGGATCTGACAACCACAACGAGCAAGAACGGGTTCCACAACGCAAATGCGGCTGGATCCTGCAGGAGGATGCCGATGCAAACCAGCGGGTCGGTCAACAAGAAGAAGTATTGAAGCGCCACGCCCCGTCCTGGATGGCGTCTAACGAAGCGCCCGTACACGAAGCTCGTCAAGGCCAAGCTTGCAACCAAGCCACAAGCGATCGCCTGATACGGCCTGGCCGGCGCGCGAGACAATAACTCGATCGACCAAAGAGCCGCTATGACGCTGCAAAGTATTGCGCGTTGTGCCGCTCGGTCCCACTCGTGAGCATCACGATCCGGCACTCTGTGCGCGCCGAAATACTCGGCGAACCGGTGGAAGTGCGTGCGGATGAAGCCCATTGCAAAGACGCTTGCGGATATGCTAGACGCAGTATGGTGAATTCAGGTAGCCCAGCTGAAGGCGTTCGTCGCCAACTGTTGGCCCCTGCACTTCGAAATTCTTCTCGAAGTGTTCTTCTTCTTGTCGCGGCAGTCGCGGTGATTGCTGCACTCGCCGTCGATGCCGGCAGGCCCTTGGCAGGATTTGCTGCCGGCGTCGTCGGGGCAATCAGCTCAATTTGGCGATACGCGATAGGTCGCCGGTTCGCGAACACCCCCAATCTGACCGGCGTGGAACTCGACCAAGCAGAGAAGCAGTTGGAGGCCAATGCCGCGATGTCCGGATTGTTGTGGGCCATTGGCACGGTATCGATCTATCCGGCGCTTTCAGGAACGACGGCTACGACCTACGTCAGCATGATCTTCGGTTCAATCACCGTCGCCGCGTTCTTCATGACGCTCGTCGGTCGGTCGTTTCCCATACTTGCTGGCATGCAGCTTTCCGTCTTGATCTTCGTGAGTTTGGCCTTCGAGTCGGTGCGATCGTTTTCTCTGGTCGCGCTCGCGGTGATATTCGGTGTGACCGTATTTCGCGCTTCGCAAGAACTGAAAGCGGCCGCCATTCGGGGGATAAGACACAGCCAGGAAGCGGATGCGGCCAATGTGCTCTTGCAACGCTCAAAGGAGGCCGCCGAGGCCGCCAACGTCGCCAAGTCGCAGTTCTTGGCTACTATGAGCCACGAGATTCGGACGCCGATGAACGGCGTTTTGGGTGCCTTGGACCTGTTGCGACACTCGGGCCTCTCTCAAAGTCAACGCGACCTCGTGAAGACAGCCGCATCGTCTGGCTCCTCTTTGATGGCGATCCTGAATGATGTCCTCGATCACTCAAAGATTGAGGCCGGGAAGCTCACTCTATCGAAGGCACCGCTCTCGGTTGGGACCCTCGCCTCGTCAGTGATATCGCTCTTTCAAGGGAACGCCGATCGCAAGGGGCTAGACCTTTCGTTGCTAAGGGATCCCGATCTCGATATTTGGGTGATCGCAGACGGACAGCGCCTGAAGCAAGTGTTGTTGAACCTTGTCGGAAATGCGATCAAGTTCACGGAAAGGGGACGGGTCGTACTCTTCATCAAGCAGCATCAAGTCGTGGCGGGAATGACAAGAGTTCGTTTCGCGGTCAGCGACACCGGGATCGGAATGACAACGGAGACCGTCGCCCAACTGTTTCAGCCGTTTCAGCAAGCCGACGGATCGCGCAGTCGTAGACAGGGCGGAACCGGCCTCGGCCTGGCTATCAGTCAAAGAATCGTGCAGGCAATGGGCAGTCACATCGACGTGAGAACGACCCCTGGACAGGGTACCGAATTTTCTTTCGAACTGACGCTGGATATCGATCAATCTCCAGTCCACATGGCGCCGACCGATTCCTCTATGGGCGGTCTAGACTCCGACTCAGACCTCTCCGGGACGGTACTCGTAGTAGAAGACAACGACGTCAATCGAATGATTGCTCGGGAGGTGCTGCAGTCGCTGGGACTCGACGTGGTGGAAGCCTCTGACGGACACGAGGCGATCTCGACACTCGAGCGACGGCACGTCGATGTCGTCCTTATGGACTGTCAAATGCCAGTCATGGACGGGTACGCTGCAACGCGCGAGATCAGACGACGGGAGGCTCAAGCAGGCGCGCGGCGCGTGCCCATCTTGGCCTTGACTGCCGACGCATTCGCTGAGGACGCACTCCGTGCTCGCGAGTCAGGTATGGATGGCCACCTGGCTAAGCCTTATCGCCGCGAACAACTTCGAGACCTGCTACGCAAGTCTCTCGAAGTCTGAGTCAGGCCAAGGCCGTCCACTCGGTAATACCTGTTCGCTCCTCGTCCCAGGCTTGATCAAGCTCCATCCGTTTGATTTCATCGACCGCGCCTTCTTCTTGGCCTCCAGCCTTGCGAGCTTGTGCCCGTGCGAGGCGTTCCATCAAGCGCAGGTCGCGATCCGTGAGCTTGAGAGCAGTAGTAGCCCAGTGGTCGACGATTTCGAGCATCGACTCGTATGTTATCGGCGACGCGTAGCGTCGACCTTCGAGCGCCGCCAAGGTGCCATTCAGACGTGGATGGACTGAATTGAGCAACTGCTCAATCGCCGCCTCGCCTGAACCATCGGGGACGACCATGTCAACCAAGTGACGACGCTGAAGTTGCTCAGCCGTATACAAGGCTCCAGACAGAATCATCTCGTTCGCGATGGCAAACCCCGCCTTGCGTATGACGAAGTTCCAACCACCCATGCCCGGAAACAGATTAAACAATACCTCTGGAAAGCCGGCTTGGGCACTTTGCTCGAAGATGACCTTGTGGAACGAAATCACTGACTCGAGCCCGCCGCCGAGCGTGTCGCCCTGAACGAGCACGGTGGTGTGGACTCCTATCTGGGAAGCTGTCTCCATCCACCAGACTAGATCGACGCACCGCCTTCCATACATTCGCAACGACTCTTCGTCCCTTGCCCGAATGAGGAGCACGAATAGCGACAAGTCGCCGCCAAAATTGAACACACCGGGGACATCGGACGTCATCACGAAGTGGCGCACAAGGCCCTTACTTTCACTGATGTCAGAGAACACTCGTTGAAGCTCCGCCATGGCCGCCAAGCTGTAGCACTGAATTGGCTTTACGCAGGTACGGACCCTCAATGCGCACAGGTCCGAGCTCCACTCCAGCCTGATGTACCTGTAAGGGCGTGACATCAGCGTAACGAGCTGGTTGCGTTGGCGCTCATTCATATGGCTGCGAACATCTTGGTGAAATGGTGAAAGTTCACCAACGCCGATTCAACGATTGCATCCTTCGCCTCTTTTTTCGTGACGGTATTCAGAGCAAGCCTTAACGAGATCATGTGTTGCGCATCCATCTCGGCGTGCGAGCTGATGAACGAGACGCCACGTCGGTTTTCAAGCAGCAAAGACTCGCTGATCGCCGATGCGAAGGGACCTCCGTAAACGGAGGCGATCACTTCAAGCGAGTACATCATTCCAAGCGCCGAGCATGGGTGTCGTCGATCCGCACACCAATAGTTGTAGCCGCAAAGGGCCGTGACGAAAACCGATGGCGAAGTCAGCGGAGCGGTCTCTCTCAAAACTCCTACCGCCTCAAGATCGTTAAGCACCCATTCTTCATGCCCTGACTCTTCGTGGATGTGCTCATAGAGAAAATACCGGATGGATCGCTCTTCGTCTGAAACTCGACTCGCAGCCGCAGCGCAGATCGGATTGAAGTGCCAAACGAGGTGGAAGAGCTCCATCAACAGCTTGCTGTATCTCTCCAAAGTCATGCCGTGAGCCACCGCGTCTAGCACGACGGGATGAGTCTCAAACTCGCGTCGCGCTTCATCAGTGCGGAGCACCAATTCAGCGAAAAATGGAAGCGACATCGTATTCAAATGGTTCCTTGGTATCCAAGCTTACGCATGATCGGTCTATAAGGCGGAGCGGTCGAAGTATCCTGTCGAGGCATTGCGTAGGCGGCCGCTTCACAGCCCACGCATCTTCGCGCGTATCTTCTGCAATGTACCTCTGCCCCGGGAGATGCCTTGGTGAAACAACTCGATCTCACAAGGTCCACCGACCTTCTCCCCATCCCCGGCCTCGCCCTCGGCACAGCCATGGCCGGCGTCCGCAAGGCGAACCGGCGCGATCTCCTGGTGGTCACGCTCGACCCCGGCGCTGCCGTCGCCGGCGTCTTCACGTCGAATCGATTCTGCGCGGCGCCGGTGCAGTTGTGCCGCGAGCACCTGGCGGCGGGCGCCGGGGTTCGGGCGCTGCTGGTCAACACCGGAAATGCCAATGCCGGCACCGGCGCCGACGGCCTGGCGCGGGCGCGCTCGACCTGCGAAGCGCTGGCCCGGCTGCTCGGCTGCGAGGCGGAGCAGGTGCTGCCATTCTCGACCGGCGTGATCATGGAAACACTGCCGCACGAGCGGATCGAGGCGGCCCTGCCGGCGGCGCTCACGGCGGCGAAGCCGGAGGGCTGGGCCGAGGCCGCCGAGGCGATCATGACCACCGACACGGTTCCGAAGGCCGCATCGCTCAGGGTCGAAATCGGCGGCCGGAGCGTCACGGTGACCGGGATCAGCAAGGGCGCCGGCATGATCCACCCGAACATGGCGACGATGCTCGGCTTCGTCGCCACCGACGCCGCCGTCGACGCCGCGCTGATGCAGCGCCTCGTCCGCGAGGTCGCCGACGAGTCGTTCAACTGCATCACGATCGACGGCGACACCTCGACCAACGACTCGTTCGTCCTCATCGCCACCCAGCGTGCCGGCAACGTGCCGGTGCGCGACCTGGAAGGCGCCGACGGGCGCGCGTTGCGCGAGGCATTGGTCGAGGTTGCGCGCCGGCTCGCGCAGGCGATCGTCCGCGACGGCGAAGGGGCGACGAAGTTCATCACCGTCCGCATCGAGGGCGGCGCCAGCGTCGACGAGTGCCGCCAGGTCGCCTTCGCGATCGGCCACTCGCCGCTGGTGAAGACGGCGTTCTTCGCCAGCGATCCGAACCTCGGCCGCATCCTCGCCGCGGTCGGCTACGCCGGCATCGACGATCTCGAGCAGACGCGGATCGATCTCTTCCTCGACGACGTGCACGTCGTCGAGGGCGGCGGACGCCGGTCGAGCTACCGCGAGGAAGACGGCCAGCGCGTCATGAAGCAGAGCGAGATCACGGTCCGCGTCGACCTGCACCGCGGCGCGGCCGCAGCAACCGTGTGGACGTGCGACCTCAGCCACGACTACGTGACGATCAACGCCGACTACCGATCCTGACGAGCACGAGCGCGCTGTCGTCGCGGAGCTGCGGGGCCGCGAGGCGCGCGACCCCAGCGCCCGTCTGAACGCCGCAACGCGAGTGACTTTTTGCCTTGCCCGCACCGCACCTCCGCTGCTACGATGCACGCTCACTTGAAGCCCGCCGCATGAACACCACCCGCCTCACCCTCGCCCGCCGCGCGTCGTTCCGCGCGGCCTGGCCGATGGCGCTCGGCATCGGTGGCGCCGCGGGCCAGCGCGTCGCGGGCATCGGCCCGGCGCCGATCTAGACCCCTCAGCTCTTCGATCGAAGGCCGCTGAGGAATCAGCGGAAAAATCGATCGACTTCGCTTTTTCGCTGCCACGGGCCTCCGGCCCGCCACAGGCTCCTTCCACGAGAAGGCGCCGCGAAAGAAGAAAGAGTTGGGTGGACCATGAACACGTGGTTGCCGTTTCCGACAAGCTGGCTCGCCTCGGCCCGGCGCGTCCTGCCGGCCCTGCCGGCGCACGATCTCCTGCGCGACTTTTCCTATCGCCGCCTCTGGACGTCGATCCTGATCAGCTCGCTCGGCGGCCAGGTCACGATGCTCGCGCTGCCCCTGACGGCGGCGGTGCTGCTGCACGCGAGCCCGACGCAGATGGGCCTCCTGACGACGATGGAGCTGCTGCCGTTCGTGCTCTTCTCCCTGCCGGTCGGCGTCTGGCTCGACCGCGTCAGGAAGCTGCCGGTCTACATCGCCGGCGAGCTGACGATCGGCGTCGTCGTCGCCAGCGTGCCGCTCGCATGGTGGGCCGGATGGCTCTCGATCGGCTGGCTCTACGTCTGCGGCTTCGTCATCGGCACCGTCTACACGATCGCCGGCAGCGCGGCGCAGATCGTCCTCACGCAGGTCGTCGCGCGGGAGCGGCTGGTCGAGGCGCATGCCAAGAACGCGCTCGCCGCCTCGGGCGCCGAGGTCGCGGGGCCGGGCCTCGCCGGCGCGCTGATCAAGGTCGTCGGCGCGCCGCTGGCGCTGCTCGTCGATGCCGTGATGGTCGCGATCTCGGCGGCGATCCTGCGCGGCATCACGATCCACGAGCCGCCGCGCGAGGCGCGCGCAGCCGGCTCGCCGGCGCGCCAGTTCTGGATCGACCTGCGCCAGGGAGTCCGCTTCGTCGCGCGCCATCGCCTGCTCGTCTCGCTCGCGATCGTCGTCGGCTGCTGGCAGGCGTGCCACCAGGCGGCGATCGTGGTCCAGATCCTGTTCGCGACGCGGACCCTGGGCCTGTCGGAGCAGGCGATCGGCCTGAGCTATACCGGGATGGGACTGGGCACCGTGCTGGCGAGCATCCTGGGCCATCGAATCAGCCGGCGCATCGGCCCGGGGCCGTGCCTCCTGCTCGGCTTCGCCGTGTGTGGCGCCGGCTGGCTGATGCTCGCGTTCGCGCCGGCCAACGCCTGGGGAGTCGCCGCATTCGCTCTCATGCTGATGATGTTCTCGACTGGCGCGGTCTTCATCTTCATCAACTTCCTCGCCCTGCGCCAGGCGGTCACGCCGGCGCCGCTGCTCGGCCGGATGACGAGCACGATGCGCTGGCTGATCCTGATCCCGGCCGGCCCCGGCGCGCTTCTCGGCGGCTGGCTCGGCGAGCACGTCGGCCTGCGCGCGTCGCTCGCCGTCGCCGGGTCGGGCGCGCTGCTGCTCGCGGCCCTCGCCTGGCAGTTCGGCAGGGTCCGGCGCGTCCGCGAGCTGCCCGCGGCCGAGGAGGCCGGCGTCCGGCTCGGCACGGAGACCGACGTCTGCCGGCACGCGGCAACCACCTGAGGCGACGACGACGATGGAACCGATCCTGATCGACGTGCCCGAGCGAATCGAGACCGACCGTCTCGTCCTGCGCACGCCCCGGCGCGGCGACGGCCAGGCGGTGAACGATGCGATCCGCGTCTCGCACGCCGAGCTCGCGCCGTGGCTGCCGTGGGCGGGAGCGGTGCCGAGCGTCGACGAGTCGGAGGCGCATTGCCGCCGCCAGCAGGCGCGCTTCCTTCTGCGCGAGGATTTCGTTCTCCTGATGTTCCTGCGCGGCGCCGGCGGCGAAGAGGGCGAGCTCGTCGGCGGCAGCGGCCTGCACCGGATCGACTGGGCGCTGCGCAAGTTCGAGATCGGCTACTGGCGAAAGAGCGGCTGCGGAGGTCGCGGCCTGGTCACCGAGGCGGTGCGCGCGCTGTCGCGGCTCGCCTTCGACTCGCTCGACGCACGCCGGGTCGAGATCCGCATGGACGACCACAACACGCGCAGCTGGCGCGTCGCCGAGCGTGCCGGCTTCACGCTCGAGGCGTTGCTTCGCTTCGACTCGGTCACGGCAGGCGGCGAGCCGCGCAGCACGCGGATCTATGCGCGTGTTCGCGGCGCGGAAGAGCCGATGGGCGCGGCGCCCTAGTCCTGCCGACGCGACGACGACGCGCTTTTCGCGGCCCCGCTGCCGACACCGGGGTCCGGCGCGAAGCGATCGACCGCGTCGGTGACGATGCCGTCGATTCCGAGCCCGTCGAGCCGGCTCGCCTCGGCCGGGTCGTTGACGGTGTAGACGAGCCCGCGCAGGCCCGCGCCGCGGATGGCGGCGAGCACCGCGGCGTCGACCAGCAGGTGGTCGATGATCACGGCGACGCAGCCGAGCGCGAGTGCTTCGTCGAGCCAGCCGTCGCAGAGCGAGTCGAGCAGCAGCGCGCGCGGCAGCTGCGGCGCGGCGTCGCGCGCGCCTTGCAGCGCGCTCGGCTGGAACGAGCTGAGGAGCGGCGGCAGCGGCGCCGCCGCCCAGAGCGTTGCCGCCGCCGTCGCGACCGCGCGTCCGGTGGCGAGCTCGTCTCCCGGCGAAGGCTTGATCTCGACGTCGAGGGCGAAGTCGTTCCGCAGGCAGAAGCGCGCGATGGCGGCGAAGCTTGCCGGCGGCTCGCCGGCGAAGCGCGGGCTGTGCCAGCCGCCGGCGTCGAGGCGGGAGAGCTCGGCCCACGAAAGCGCCGCGGCCGGGCCGCGGCCCGAGGTCGTTCGCTCCAGCGTCGCGTCGTGAAGGAGGAACGGGACGCCGTCGGCCGACAGCTTGACGTCGCACTCGAAGGCGCGATAGCCGTGCGCGGCGCCGAGGCGGAACGCGGCGAGCGTGTTCTCGGGAGCGAGCTTGCCGGCGCCGCGGTGGGCGATCCGGCGCGGACAGGGCCAATGAGGAGTCGTCACGCCCTCATTGTCGCGTCGGCGCGCGCCTCGAGAGCTCAGCTGTCGGCGCGCCTCGCCGCGCTCAGGCGCACGCGCGGCGAGTGCCCAGGCGCGCGCACACGGCCAGAGCTCAGGCGCCGACGCGCGCCGTCGTCGCCGCGTCGAACCAGTGCACGTGCGACGGCGACGCATGGACCGCGACGATGTCGCCGACCTTCGGATACGGCATCGTCGCGTCGAGGCGTGCCGTGAAGAGCGTCTCGCCGAGCAGGCCGTAGACGAGCCGCTCGGCGCCGAGCATCTCGATCGCCTGCACGCGCAGTGGCCACGCCGCGGCGCTCAGGTCGCTGCCGATCTCGACGTGCTCCGGCCTGACGCCCATCACGAGCTCGCCTTCGCGCGGCGGCGGCGCCGTCAGCGGCAGCAACTGGCCGCCGGCCGTGAAGCCGGCGCCCCGGCCGATACCGCGGACCAGGTTCATCGGCGGCGAGCCGATGAAGCCGGCGACGAAGGTCGTCGCCGGCCGGTGATAGACCTCGTCGGGCGTGCCGATCTGCTCCATGCGGCCGGCGTTCATGACGATCATCCGCTCGGCCAGCGTCATCGCCTCGACCTGGTCGTGGGTGACGAAGAGCGAGGTCGTGCGGAGCTCGCGATGCAGCTTCTGGATCTCGAGTCGCGTCTGCGCGCGCAGCTTGGCGTCGAGGTTGGAAAGCGGCTCGTCGAAGAGGAAGACCGCAGGCTGGCGGACGATCGCGCGCCCCATCGCGACGCGCTGGCGCTGGCCGCCCGAGAGCTCGCGCGGCTTCCTGAGCAGGTAGGGCGCGAGCTCGAGGATCGCCGCCGCCTTGTCGACGCGCGTCCTGATCTCGGCGTCGGGAACGCGGGCGATCTTGAGGCCGTACGCCATGTTGGCGTAGACCGTCATGTGCGGATAGAGCGCGTAGTTCTGGAACACCATCGCGATGTCGCGCTCGGACGGCTCGAGGTCGTTGACGACACGGCCGGCGATCCAGATCTCGCCTTCGCTGATCTCCTCGAGCCCGGCGACCATCCGCAGCAGCGTCGACTTGCCGCAGCCCGACGGGCCGACGATGACGACGAACTCGCCCTCGCCGATCTCGGCGCTGACGCCGTGGATGACGGGGTTCGCCTTCGGCCCGAAGCCGTAGCGCTTGACGACCTTGCGAAGCGATATCGCACCCATGATCAATGAGCGAGTCTGGCCGGGCGCCGGGCCGCTCCCAAGGCCGGCCGCGCCCCCTCGGGGGGCAGCGAACGGAAGGAGCGCAGCGACTGATGCGAGCGTGGGGGCTTCATTTCTCGGTGTCCACGAGGCCCTTGACGAACCACTTCTGCATCAGGATGACGACCAGCGCCGGCGGAATCATGGCCAGCATCGCCGTCGCCATGACGAGGTTCCACTGGTTCTGCGAGTCGCCGCCGGCGATCATCCGCTTGATGCCGATGACGACCGGGTACATCGATTCCTGCGTCGTCACGAGCAGCGGCCACAGGTACTGGTTCCAGCCGTAGATGAACTGGATCACGAACAGCGCCGCGATCGACGTCGCCGAAAGCGGCACCAGGACGTCGATGAAGAAGCGCATCGGCCCGGCGCCGTCGACGCGCGCCGCCTCGACCAGCTCGTCGGGCACGGTGAGGAAGAACTGGCGGAACAGGAAGGTCGCCGTCGCCGAGGCGATCAGCGGCACGGTGAGGCCGGTGAAGCTGTTCAGCATGCCGAGGTCGGCGACCACCTTGTAGGTCGGCAGGATGCGCACCTCCACCGGCAGCATCAGCGTGACGAAGATCGCCCAGAAGAAGAACATCCGGAAGCGGAAGCGGAAGTAGACGATCGCGAACGCCGAGAGCAGCGAGATCGCGATCTTGCCGAAGGTGATGACGAGCGCGGTGACCAGGCTCACGAACATCATTCGGCCGACCGCGGCGGTCGAGCCGGCGCCGGGGCCGCCGCCGAGCAGGGCGGTCGTGTAGTTGTCGAGGCCGTGGCCGCCGGGCAGCATCGGCATCGGCACCTGCACGATCTCCTCGGCGGTGTGCGTCGAGGCCACGAACGTGATGTAGATCGGCAGCGCGACGACGACGACGCCGAGGATCAGCACGGCGTGGGCGAGGAGGCCGAGGGCGGGGCGGCGCTCGACCATCAGCGCGCGCCCATCAGTAGTTGACCTTCTTTTCCACGAACCGGAACTGCAGGACCGTGAGCGTGACGACGAGCACCATCAGCACCACCGATTGCGCCGCCGAGCCGCCGAGGTCGAGCGCCTTGAAGCCGTCGTAGTAGACCTTGTAGACCAGGATCGAGGTGTCCTTGCCGGGGCCGCCCGAGGTGGCCGCGTCGACGATGCCGAAGGTGTCGAAGAACGCGAAGACGACGTTGATGACGAGCAGGAAGAAGGTCGTCGGCGAGAGCAGCGGGAACTGGATCGTCCAGAAGCGCCGCCACGGGCCGGCACCGTCGATCGCCGCCGCCTCGATCAGCGACTTCGGGATGCTCTGCAGGCCGGCGACGAAGAACAGGAAGTTGTACGAGAGCTGCTTCCAGACCGCGGCCATGACGATGAGCGCCATTGCCTGCGTACCGTTCAGGAGGTGGTTCCACTCGAAGCCGACCATGCGCAGGGCGTACGCGACGACGCCGATCGATGGCGAGAACATGAACAGCCACAGCACGCCGGCGACCGCCGGCGCGACGGCGTAGGGCCAGATCAGGAGCGTGCGGTAGAACGTCGTGCCCCTGACGACGCGGTCGGCGAAGACCGCCAGGAGCAGCGACAGGGTGATGCCGAAGCCCGCCACCAGGATCGAGAAGATCGCGGTCGTGCTGAACGAGGCGAGATAGGTCGGGTCGTCCCAGAGGTTGGCGAAGTTCTGCAGGCCGATCCACTCGACCGAGGTGCCGAACGCGTCGCTCTGCTGCATCGACTGCAGCACCGTCTGCGCCGCCGGCCAGTAGAAGAAGACCGCGATCACGGCCGCCTGCGGCGCGAGCAGCGCCCAGGGCAACCAGGCCGAGCGGAAGACGACGCGCTTCTCGGCGGCCATCGCTCAGGCCGCGCCGCTCAGCTCTTGTTCGCCGCCTGGAAGCGTTCGAGCAGCTGGTTGCCGCGGCTGACGATCGAATCGAGCGCTTCCTTGGCAGTCTTCTTGCCGGACCAGACCTGCTCGAGTTCCTCGTCCTCGATGGCGCGGATCTGAACGTAGTTGCCGAGCCGAATGCCGCGCGACTTGTCGGTCACCTTGCGGATCATCTGCGTCACGGCGACGTCGGTGCCGGGCTTCTCCTTGTAGAAGCCGGACTTCTCGGTGAGCTGGTAGCTGGCGGTCGTGATCGGCAGGTAGCCCGTCCGCTTGTGGCTGGCCGATTGGACCTCGGGGCTCGAGAGATAACTGAAGAACTTGGCCACGCCCTTGTATTCCTCGGGCTTCTTGCCGGCGAGCACCCAGAGGCTCGCGCCGCCGATGACGGTGTTCTGCGGCGCACCGGGCACGTCGGGGTAGTAGGGCAGGGGCGCCAGCCCGTACGCGAACTTGGCGTTCTTGGCGACGTTGCCGTAGAAGCCCGACGACGTGTTGATCATCGCGCACTCGCCCGAGATGAACGATGCCTCGGGCACGTTGCCGCGGCCCTTGTAGACGAACAGCCCTTGCTTGGCCATGTTGGCGAGGTTCTCGATGTGGCGAACGTGCAGCGGCGTGTTGACCTTCATGCGCGCGTCGAGGCCGGCGAGGCCGTTCTGCTTGGTCGCGAACTCGACGTTGTGCCACGCCGAGAAGCTCTCGAGCTGGGTCCAGCCCTGCCACGCCGTCGTGAACGGGCACTTGTGGCCGCTCGCCTTCAGCTTGGCCGCCGCCGCGACGACTTCGGGCCAGGTGCTCGGCGCCTTGTCGGCGTCGAGGCCGGCGGCCTTGAACGCGTCCTTGTTGAAATAGAAGATCGTCGTCGAGCTGTTGAACGGGAAGCTCAGCATCTGCCCGCTCGGCGCGGTGTAGTACCCGGCGACCGCCGGCACGTAGCCGCTCGGGTCGAACTTCTCGCCCGCGTCCTTCATGACCTTGCCGACCGGCACGATCGCGCCCTTGCTCGCCATCATCGTCGCCGTGCCGACCTCGAACACCTGAAGGATGTGAGGTCCGCTGCCCGCACGGAAAGCGGCGATCGCGGCGGTCATCGACTCGTCGTAACTGCCCTTGAACGTGGGAACGACCCGGTATTCCTTCTGGCTCGCGTTGAAGTCCTTGGCGAGATCGTTGACCCACTCCGTGTTGACGGCGGTCATCGAATGCCACCACTGGATTTCGGTCTGCGCCAGAGCCGGCGTCGACGAGGCGGCGGCAACGGCCAGCGCGCAGGAGAGCAGCAATTTCGACTTCAACTTCATGAAGACTCCGGTGAGGTAGGGCGCCGGCGGGCGCGCAAAGAGTGGAAGCGCCGCAGGCGCGCAAACCTGCCCTTGTAGCAGCCGGTCGTGACAGGCGCGTTTATCGCGCGCCGGGCGCGCCCGAGGCAAGCGGGAATACCCGCCGCGAGCAGCGCCTTCTTCGCTCGTGCGGCGAGGGATTGCTGCGCTGCGGTACGATGACTCGCTCCTCTCACAGCGGCCGCGAACTGCGCGCCCTGCCTCCATGAACGCCCCGCTGCCGATCGACCGGATCGCCGCCGAAGCAGACACAAAAGTATCGGGCGCCTCGCCTCGCCTGCGCGAGGTCCCCTACCACTACACGGTACGATCCTCGCCGATTGAAGTGACGTGTTTCGCGCAAGACCGGCCTTCATGAACGCGGCCCAGTTGTCGACTCCGACCCGTGAAAGACCGCCCGAGGTGGGTCTGCCGGCGCCGATCTCCGAGCCGTACTTGTTGGTTTTGTTCTCCGTCCCGTTCGTCGTCGACGCCGACGGTCGGCGCTGGATCGACGCGCTCTGGGCCAAGGACCTCTCCGAGCACACCCGCTACATACGTCGACTGACCCTCGCGTCGCCTCGACGGAACGGCACGGCCCCCGCTCATGGAATCGCCCTCGACGAATTGCCCGAGCTTGCTGGCATCACGTGCGTCGATCTTCCTTCGCCGGGCCACCTGCTGAGTGCATTGGCAATGCTCCCACGCACCGCTGCCATCCTCTGGAAAGCGATCGGCGCTGCGCGCTTCGTCCATTCAGGCGTCGCCGGCTGGCCGATCCCGGAGGCCTGGATCTTGGTGCCGCTACTGGCGCTGCGCAAGCGTCCGCTCTACCTCAATGTCGAATCAGCGTTCTGGCGTCTGGTGCCCGGCGATCGGCCGACGCTGCGGCGACGCTTGCGTGCCTGGGTCTGCGAGCGGTTGAATCGCGCGTGCGTGGAACGAAGCGACCTCGCTACCTTCACCCACGAGGGCTATCGGCGCAGCCTGATGCGTCGTCATCCCGAGCGAGGCCACGTTGGCGAGGCCTCTTGGATCGACGATGCCGATGTCTTGAGCGCGGCCGACGCGCACGCGGCGGCCGAGCGGCGTCGCCATCGATCGAGTCCTCTGCGGCTGGTTTTCGCCGGCCGCCTGACGCGCGAAAAAGGCGTCGAGTTGCTGCTCAGCGCGGCTGCCCAGGCCGCGCGTGCGGGCGCCTCGTTTCAGCTCGAACTGTTTGGCGACGGGCCGCTCGCCGACGAATGCGCCGAAACCATACGCACACAGGGTCTTGCGGCTTCGGCGCGAATGCGAGGGACGCTGCCGTACGGTGCGCACTTCTTCGCTGCCCTTCGCGAGTTCGACGCCCTGCTCGTGCCGACGCTTAGCGACGAGCAGCCCCGTATCGTGTTCGATGCCTATGCGCAGGGCCTGCCGGTTGTCGCCAGCCGCACAGATGGCTTGGCTCAATGCGTGCTCGACGGCGTCACCGGCCGGCTGGTGGCACGTGGTGACGTGGCGGCCTGGTGCACGGCGATGATCGACCTCGCAGCCCGCCCTGCAGCGCTAGCCGACATGTCGCTCGCCTGTGTCGAGCGAGCGCGCGGCCTCACACATCAGCAGATGCATCGAAAGCGATGGCGCTTGCTGGTGGACCGTTTCCCCGCGCTTACTGGAGCTGCGTGAATGAACGCCCCGCTGCCGATCGACCGGATCGCCGCCGAAGCAGAAGCAGCCGGCGCCGCGCCCCGCCTGCGCGAGATTCCGTACAACTACACGTCGTTCTCCGACCGCGAGATCACCGTCCGGCTGCTCGGCGAGCGCGCGTGGGAAGTGCTCGGCCTGCTGCGCAGCGAGCGCCGCACCGGCCGCTCGGCGCGGATGCTCTACGAAGTGCTCGGCGACATCTGGGTCGTCCAGCGCAACCCCTACCTGCAGGACGACCTGCTCGACAACCCGCGCCGGCGCGCCCAGCTGATCGAGGCGCTGCACCATCGTCTCGGCGAGGTCGAGAAGCGGCGCACGCCCGGCGCCGACGCCGAGCGCGACGCCGTCGTCGGCGAGCTGCTTGCGCTCGCGCGCGGCGCGGTCGAGGCGTTCGCGGCGCAGTTCCGCGCCGTCTGGGACCTGCGCAAGCGCACCCTGCGCGTCCTCTCTCGCGTCACTGCGAAGGACAACATCAAGTTCGACGGCCTGTCGCGCGTCTCGCACGTCACCGACGCGACCGACTGGCGCGTCGAATATCCGTTCGTCGTCCTGACGCCCGACACCGAGACCGAGATGGCCAACCTGGTCGCCGGCTGCATCGAGCTCGGCCTGACGATCATCCCGCGCGGCGGCGGCACCGGCTACACCGGCGGGGCAATCCCGCTCACGTGGTCGAGCGCGGTCATCAACACCGAGAAGCTCGAGGCGATGAGCGAGGTCGAGCACGTCGCCCTGCCGGGAGTCGAAGGCGAGGTCGCGACGATCTGGACCGAAGCCGGCGTCGTCACCCAGCGCGTCGCCGAGGCGGCCGAGCGCGCCGGCCACGTGTTCGCGGTCGACCCGACGTCGGCCGAGGCGTCGTGCATCGGCGGCAACATCGCCATGAACGCGGGCGGCAAGAAGGCCGTGCTCTGGGGCACCGCGCTCGACAACCTCGCCTCGTGGCGGATGGTCACCCCCGACGCCAAGTGGCTCGAGGTGACGCGGCTCGATCACAACCTCGGCAAGATCCACGACGCGCCCGAGGTGGCGTTCGAGCTCAGGTACTTCGACGCGAGCGGCAAGAAGCTCGAGCGCACCGAGCGCCTCGAGATGGCCGGCGCGGTGTTTCGCAAGGAAGGCCTCGGCAAGGACGTCACCGACAAGTTCCTCGCCGGCGTGCCGGGCATCCAGAAGGAAGGCTGCGACGGCCTGATCACGTCGGCCCGCTGGATCGTCCACAGGATGCCGGCGCATGTGCGGACGGTCTGCCTCGAGTTCTTCGGCAATGCCAAGGACGCGGTGCCGTCGATCGTCGAGATCCGCGACTATCTCTTCGACCTCGCGCAGACGTCGGCGCCGGGAAAGCGCGTCCTGCTCGCCGGGCTCGAGCATCTCGACGACCGCTATCTGAAGGCGGTCGGCTATGCGACCAAGAGCAAGCGCGGCAACCCCGGCCCCGTTGCGGGTGCGGGCGCGCCGGGCGGCGCCGCGGTGCTGCCGAAGATGGTTCTCTTCGGCGACATCGTCGGCGACGACGCCGACGCCGTCGCGCGGGCGACCAGCGAGGTCGTGCGGATCGCCAACGCGCGCTCGGGCGAAGGCTTCGTCGCCGTCAGCGCCGAGGCGCGCAAGAAGTTCTGGCTCGACCGCAAGCGCACGGCGGCGATCAGCAAGCACACCAACGCCTTCAAGATCAACGAGGACGTCGTCATTCCGCTCGACCGGATGGGCGAGTACACCGAAGGCATCGAGCGCATCAACATCGAGCTCAGCCTGGCCAACAAGCTCGCGCTCGTCGACCGGCTCGAGGCGTTCTTCGCAAGCGGCAATTTGCCGCTCGGCAAGGGCGACGACGCCGGCGAGATCGCCTCCGCCGAGTTGCTTGAGGATCGCGTCCAGCAGGCGTTGGCGCTGCTGCGCGACGTCGGCGCGCAGTGGCGCGGCTGGCTCAACGGGCTCGACCGGCCCGCGGCCAGCCTCGGCGGGCTCGGTGACCGGCCTGCAGCCGGCCTCGGCGGCCTCGACCGCCTCGCGCCGGACGATTCGAGCGGGCGAAGCGTCTTCGCGCTGCTCCAGGACCACACCTGGCGCGCCTCGTGGAAGGCGCAGATCCGCGCCCCGTTCGAATCGATCTTCGCGGGCGCGGCCTTGAAGCCGATCGTCGACGAGTGCCGCAGGATCCACGCCGAGGTGCTGCGCGGCCGCGTCTGGGTGGCGCTGCACATGCACGCCGGCGACGGCAACGTCCACACCAACATCCCCGTCAACAGCGACAACTACGAGATGCTGCAGACCGCTCACACGGCGGTGGCGCGGATCATGAAGCTGGCGCGGAGCCTCGACGGCGTCATCTCCGGCGAGCATGGCATCGGCATCACCAAGCTCGAGTTCGTGAGCGACGACGAGATCGCCGCCTTCACCGACTACAAGCGGCGCGTCGACCCGGAGGGCCGCTTCAACCAGGGCAAGCTCCTGCGCGACGCCTCGTTCGGCGGTGCCGGCCCGCTGAAGGCCGACCTGACCAACGCCTACACGCCGAGCTTCGGCCTGATGGGGCACGAGTCGCTGATCATGCAGCAGAGCGACATCGGCGAGATCGCGACGTCGATCAAGGACTGCCTGCGCTGCGGCAAGTGCAAGCCGCCGTGCACGACGCACGTGCCGCGCGCCAACCTGCTCTACAGCCCGCGCAACAAGATCCTGGCGACGTCGCTCCTGATCGAGGCGTTCCTCTACGAGGAGCAGACGCGGCGCGGCGTGTCGCTGCGCCACTGGGAGGAGTTCGAGGACGTCGCCGACCACTGCACGGTCTGCCACAAGTGCCTCGCGCCGTGTCCGGTCGACATCGATTTCGGCAACGTCTCGATGAACATGAGGAACCTGCTGCGCAAGATGGGCCAGCGCAGCTTCAGGCCGGCGAGCAAGGCGGCGATGGTCTTCCTCAACGCGACCAGCCCGGAGACGATCAAGGTCATGCGAACGGCGATGGTCGGCATCGGCTTCAAGGCGCAGCGCGCCGCCAACAACCTGCTGCGCGGCCTCGCCAACGCGCAGGCCGCCAAGCCGCCGTCGACGCACGGAACGCCGACGCTCAAGGAGCAGGTGATCCACTTCGTCAACAAGAAGATGCCGGGCGGGCTGCCGACCCGGACCGCGCGCGCGCTCCTCGACATCGAGGACAAGGCGTACGTGCCGATCATCCGCAATCCGAAGACGACCAACGCCGACACCGAGGCGGTCTTCTATTTCCCGGGCTGCGGCTCGGAGCGGCTGTTCTCGCAGGTCGGCCTGGCGACGCAGGCGATGCTCTGGCACGCCGGCGTCCAGACCGTGCTGCCGCCCGGGTATCTCTGCTGCGGCTACCCGCAGCGCGGCTCGGGCGACTACGACAAGGCCGAGAAGATCATCACCGACAACCGTGTGCTGTTCCACCGCGTCGCCAACACGCTCAATTACCTCGACATCAAGACCGTCGTCGTCAGCTGCGGCACGTGCTACGACCAGCTCCAGGGCTACGAGTTCGAGCAGATCTTTCCCGGCTGCCGGATCATCGACATCCACGAGTACCTGCTCGAGAAGGGGATCACGCTCGGCGGCCCCGGTGACGGCCCGGATGCGGCCGCGCCCGGCTACCTGTTCCACGACCCGTGCCACAGCCCGATGAAGCTGCGCGAGCCGCTCGTCACCGTGAAGGCGCTGGTCGGCGAGAACGTGAGGAAGAGCGACCGCTGCTGCGGCGAGAGCGGGACCTTCGGCATCAACCGGCCCGACATCGCGACGCAGGTGCGTTTTCGCAAGGAAGAGGAGCTGCGCAAGGACGAGGCGGCGCTGCGCGCGAGCGACGGCGTGGCGCCGAAGGGCAACCTCAAGATCCTCACCTCATGCCCGAGCTGCCTGCAAGGGCTTCAGCGCTACAAGGGCGATCTCGTGAACGGGCTGCTCGAGGCCGACTACATCGTCGTCGAGATGGCCAACCGCATCCTCGGCGAGGACTGGATGCCCGAGTACGTGGAGCGCGCGAACGACGGCGGCATCGAGCGAGTGCTCGTATGAGAGCCGGGGCGCATCCATGAACTTGGCGATCGTTGGCTGCGGCTATGTCGCGGACTATTACCTCGCGACGGCGAAGCTTCATCCGGAACTCGCAATCCTCGGGGTCCACGACCGTATCGCCGAGCGCGCCTCGGCGCTTGCCGCGGCATATGGCCTGCCCGTCTATGCAAGCCTTGAGGATGTATGCAAGGATCGTCGGGTGGATTTGGTTCTGAATCTCACCAATCCGCGCTCGCACTACGAGGTATCGAAGGCCGCCTTGCTTGCGGGCAAGCACGTGTACTCGGAAAAGCCCTTGGCAATGTCGATGGGCGAGGCGACCGAACTGGTGGAGATCGCCGAACAACGCGGCCTTCGGGTTGCATCCGCGCCCTGCAGCGTGCTGGGCGAAGCGGCGCAAGCGGCCCTGAAGGCGCTGCGCGAAAGCGCCGTCGGCACCGTCCGCGTGGTCTACGCCGAAATGGACGACGGCATGGTCCATCGCATGAACTACCGCAGCTGGAGGTCGCTGTCGGGCGTGCCGTGGCCGTATAAGGACGAGTTCGAAATCGGCTGCACGCTGGAGCATGCGGGCTACTACCTGACATGGCTCGTCGCGATGTTCGGGGCGGCTGAATCAGTGACGTCCTTCGCCTCGGTTCAGGTGCCTGACAAGGTTCCTGGCGAGACGCTTTCGCTTGTGTCGCCCGATTTCTCCGTCGCCTGCATCCTGTTTCGATCTGGCGTCGTTGCGAGATTGACGTGTGGCATCCTGGCGCCCCACGATCACGCGATGAGAGTGGTCGGTGATGCCGGCGTGCTCTACGTTGCAGACGCCTGGGACTATCGATCGCCCGTCTATCTGCGTCGCTGGATCACCTTGCGTCGAAGGACCTTTCTCTCCCCCTGGCGCGATCGCCGCCCGCTTGCCAAGGCGCCGCACGGCGTGATTCGTACAAGAGGCTCGCACAGCATGGACTTCTGCAGAGGTCCGGCAGAAGTTGCCGCGGCCGTGAAGGCGGGCCGGCCGAGTCGTCTGTCAGCGAGATTCGCGCTGCACGTGACCGAGCTTGCCCTGGCGATCCACGCCGCGCCGCGGCACGGCTCGATACATCGACTCGTGACCGATGTGGAACCGGTCGAGCCGATGCCGTGGGCGGCGTGATCACCTGGGGCCTCTGGGGCACCGGGCGATTGGCCCACCAAGTCGCTGAAGATTTCGCGCGAACGACGAATGCGGTCTTGAAGGCGGTCGGCTCGCGCAGCGAAGAGCGGGCACGCGACTTCGCACGCGAACATCGGATCGAGCGTCCTGTCGCAGGCTTGGACGCGCTGTTGCACGACACCGCGCTGGACGCCATCTACGTCGCCTCGCCCAATGCCGTGCATGTCGCGGACTGTTTGAGCGTCATTGCCGCAGGCAAGGCCGTCGTCTGCGAAAAGCCTTTCGCCCTCGACGCGGAGGGCGCTCGTCGGGTCGCCGAAGCAGCACGCGCTCGCGGCGCCTTCTGCATGGAAGCAATGTGGACCCGGTTTATCCCGACCGTGATCGAGGCAAAGGCGCGCGTCGATCGCGGCGATCTTGGCGCCGTGCGACTGCTGCAGGGCAATTTCGCCTACGCCGTCACGGCGAAGCGCGCACCCGCGCTGTTCGACCCGGCCGCCGGCGGCGGCGCGCTCCTCGATCGCGGCGTCTATCTGATCTCGCTGGCGCAGTACTTACTCGGCGCGCCGGAGGCAGCGGACGGTGTCGCGCAGTTCCACGCGAGCGGGGTCGACGAGCAAAGCACATACGAGCTCCGCTTCGCCGGCGGCGCCCTCGCCGCGCTTTCGGCGAGCCTCTGCACACACGGCAGCAACGAATTCCATGTCTTCGGAGAGCGCGGTCGACTCTGTCTGCACGATCCGTTCTATCGCGCGCATCGCTTATCGCAGCAACCGAGCTGCGCCCCCAGCGACGAATCGAGCTCGACAGGTCCGAGGGCGGGCTGGAAGACGTCGCTGCGCCGATCCGCCGCGGCGCAGGCGGCGCGATCGGCTCTCGATCCCCTGGTTCAGCGTCTTAACGGCAGGCGCACGGTATCGATGAGCTTTCCAGGGCACGGCTATCAGTTCGAGTTGATCGAGGCGAGCCGATGCATCGCCGCCGGGCTTACCGAGAGTCCGATGATGCCGCTGGCCGACTCGATCGAGGTCATGCAGACGATCGACGATCTCAGGCACTCGTTTGCAGCGAAGCGCGGGAGCGTTCGATGAGCGCTGCCAGCGATCTCTCGACGTCGAACAGCCAGCGCGCCGTACTGTCTCCGCCGGCGCTGGGTTATCTGACGAGCCAGTACCCGATGCTGTCGATGATCTTCGTGTTGCGCGAAATCGTGCAACTGCGCCGGTTGGGCTTTCGGATCGAGACGGCGTCGATCAGCATGCCCGATCGACTGGCCGAGGCGATGACGGCTGAGGAGCGCGACGAAGCCGGTCGAACGTATTGCCTCAAGGCGCACGGCGTCGCGGGTGCGGTTGCGGGCCATATATCTTCGCTCCTCAGCCACCCCGTCGGATATCTGCGCGCCTGGGGGCTCGCCTTCCGACTCGCCCGGCTGGACGCGCGCCGGCTTCTTTTCAACCTCGCCTACTTCACCGAGGCGCTGATGGTCGGCCGATGGATGGCCGCGAAATCTCTGCGTCACCTCCACGTCCATCTCGCGTCGCAAGCGGCGACTGTGGGGATGTTCGTCAAGCAGGTCTTCGGCGTAGGATTTTCGATTACTGTTCACGGCCCCGACGAGTTCTACGACGCCAGGGGACAGTACTTGGGCGAAAAGGTGGAAGCGGCCGACTTCGTCTGCTGCATCAGCCACTTCGCGCGCAGTCAGCTGATGAAGCTGTCGCCTTACGAGCAGTGGTCAAAGCTCGTCGTCTGCAGGCTCGGCGTGGATCCGCAGGTCTTTGCGGCTGTCGAAAGGAAGGACGGGACGGCGCCCTTTCGGATCCTTTGCGTTGGTCGACTGACGCCTGCCAAGGGACAGCACCTCCTGGTCGAGGCAGTGGCGCGGCTGGTCGCCGAGGGCCGAGCGGTGCATCTGCACTTGGTCGGTGCCGGCGTGGATCGCGACTCGCTCCAGCGTCACGTCGATCGCCTTGCCGTCGGGGGCTCGGTGACCTTGGAGGGCGCCGTCAACCAGGATCGAATCCGCACTTTCTACGCCATGGCCCATTGCTTCTGCATTCCGAGCTTCGCCGAGGGCATACCGATCGTGCTGATGGAGGCGATGGCGATGGAGATCCCGTGCGTCACCACCCATGTCACGGGCATCCCGGAATTGATCCGCAACGGGATCGATGGTCTCCTCGTTGCGCCGTCGGATCTCGACGGGCTCGTCGATGCGCTGAAGTCGTTGATCGACGACCCCGTCCTTGGCCAGCGCCTGGGCGCGAGTGGACGCCAGCGTGTCGTCGCCGGATACGACCTGGCCGCCAACGTCGAGCTGTTGGCTGAGCAGTTCCGGGCCAGGGTGGCATCCGACGTTGGCTGATGTGTCTTGCGTCTCGTACCCCGCCAATCGGTTCTCCCCAATGGGCCTGGGGAGGCCGTTCAATCGCTAAACTGCGCCGGCCATCGCCTCAAACCATGACAACCGACACCGTGCCTCGCCGACCAACGTCGATCACTGTCCATCAGGCATCGCGGGTCCTTGAGATCGGGTTCGACGACAAGAGCACGTTCCGGATTCCCTTCGAGCTGATGCGGGTGTATTCGCCGTCGGCCGAGGTCCAGGGCCACGGCCCCGGGCAGGAGATCCTGCAGACGGGCAAGCGCGACGTCGAGGTCGCGGCGCTCGAGCCGATCGGCAACTACGCCGTCCTGCCGCGCTTCTCCGACGGCCACGAGACCGGCATCTTCTCGTGGGACTACCTCTACTTCCTCGGCTCGCAGCAGGACGAGCTCTGGCGGAAGTACGAGGAGCGCCTCGCCAAGGAAGGCGTTGACCGCGACGCGCCGATGGGCGGCGGCGGCGGCGCGTCGTCGTCCTGCGGCCATTCCCACTGATGAGCGACACCCACTTCGGCTTCAGCACGGTCGACGAGCGCGTCAAGGCCGAGCGCGTGCGCGGCGTGTTCGACTCGGTGGCGCCGAAGTACGACGTCATGAACGACCTCATGTCGCTCGGCCTGCATCGGGTGTGGAAGGCGTACGCGGTCGCGGTTGCGCGGGTTCGCCCGGGCGACGCGGTCCTCGACCTCGCCGGCGGCACCGGCGATCTGGCGCGCGCCTTCGCCGGGCCGGCCGGCGCGCGCGGCATCGTCGTCCACACCGACATCAACGAGGCGATGCTGCGCCAGGGACGCGATCGACTCCTCGACGAAGGGATCGTCCTGCCGACGCTGCTCTGCGACGCCGAATCGCTGCCTTTCGCAAGCGCGTCGTTCGACCTCGTCAGTGTCGCCTTCGGCCTGCGCAACATGACGCACAAGGAGACCGCGCTGGCCGAGATGGCGCGCGTCCTCAAACCGGGCGGTCGCCTGCTCGTCCTCGAGTTCTCGAAGGTCGCGGCACCGCTCGCCAGGGCCTACGACTGGTATTCGTTCAACGTCCTGCCGCGGATCGGGCGATGGGTTGCCGGCGACGGCGAGAGCTATCGCTACCTCGCGGAATCGATCCGCGTCCATCCCGACCAAGCGACGCTGAAGGCGATGATGAAGGGCGCCGGCTTCGGCCACGTCGACGTCCACAACCTGAGCGCCGGCGTGGTCGCGCTGCACGTGGGGATCAAGTGCTGATCGGCGGCGCCGGCCACCGGCAGCTCGGCCGCACGTTGCGTGCGCCGCTGTCGCTCGGCGTCGGCCTGCCGCTCCTGTTCGGCAGCGCACCCGCGGCCGCGGCCGGGACCGGCGGGCTTCTGATCGGCGGCGTGACGACGTGGCTCGGCATGCTCGCGGCGCTGCTCGCGCTTCTCGCGCCGAGCCGGCCGGGCGATTTCGCCGGCGCGGCGGCGATCGTCGTCGTCGGCGCGCTGCTCGGTGGGGTCGCGGCGAGGCGCTGGCAACGGCAGCGCACGGGCCCCGGCACCGCGAACACCGCCACCGTCGGGCGCGGCGCCGCAATGGCGATGCAGTTGGGGGGAGCGCACGCGGGGTCGTCCTTGCGGGGGCCGAGGGCCGACGACGTCACTCGCGCGGGATCGCCGTCGCTCGGCTCGAGCGTCGAGGGCGCCAAGGTGCTCGAGGAAGCGCGCTCGCGCTTCCTCGGCCTGCAGGCGGCGTGGGACGCGGGCGACGTGCAGGCGCTCGGCCGTCTCACCACGCCCGACATGCTGCGCGAGCTCCTCGCGGTCCTGAACGATCGCGTCGGCGGGCCGAGCCGGACCGACGTCATCACGCTGCACGCCGAGCTGCTGGAGCTCGAGGAGCTCGGTGCGGCGTGGCTCGCGAGCGTCGAGTTCTCGGGCCTCATCCGCGAGTCGGCCGAGCAGGGCGCGGTGCCGTTTCGCGAGCTCTGGATGCTCGCCGCCGCCAAGGACGGCGCCGCGTCGTGGCGCCTCGCCCGCCAGCAGGCCTTGCTCTAGCGAGACAGCGCAGGCGCAGCGTCGATGCCGGGCGCGCGTTGCGCGTCAGCCCGCGTAGCCGTTCGGATTCCTCGTCTGCCAGCGCCAGGTGTCGGCGCACATCGCGTCGAGGTCGCGCGTCGCCTTCCAGCCGATCGTCCGCTCGGCGAGCGCCGGATCGGCTAGCACGCGGCGACGTCGCCCGGGCGCCTGGCGACGATCTCGTACGGCACGCTCCGCCCGCTCGCGCGCTCGAATGCATGGACCAGCTCGAGGACGCTGCTGCCGCGGCCGGTGCCGAGGTTGACCGTCAGCGAGCCGGCCCCCTCGAGGAGATGACGCAAGGCGGCGACATGGCCCTCCGCGAGGTCGACGACGTGCAGGTAGTCGCGAACACCGGTGCCGTCGGGCGTGTCGTAGTCGGCGCCGAAGACCTGCAGCTTTTCGCGCTTGCCGACGGCGACCTGGGCGACGTACGGCATCAGGTTGTTCGGCGTTCCGCGCGGGTCCTCGCCGATCGTTCCGCTCTCGTGCGCGCCGACCGGATTGAAGTAGCGCAGCAGCGCGACGCGCCAGTGAGGGTCGGCGCGCTGGATGTCGCTCAGGATGCTCTCGCTCATCAGCTTGGTCGCGCCGTACGGATTGGTCGCGGCGAGCGGCGCGTCCTCTCGGATCGGCAGCCGCTCGGGGTCGCCGTAGACCGTCGCGCTCGAGCTGAAGACGATCGTCGTGCAGCCGTGCGCCTGCATCGCCTCGGCGAGCGTGATCAGGCCGCCGACGTTGTTCGCGTAGTACTTGAGCGGCTCGGCGACGCTTTCGCCGACCGCCTTCGCCGCCGCGAAATGAACGACCGCGTCGATCCGGCCGCCTGCGAACAGCGCGTCGAGCGCGGCGCGGTCGCGGACGTCGGCACGCGCGAAGTGCGAGACGTCGGCGCCGAGCGCGGCGAGCCGGCTCAGCACCTCGGGCGAGCTGTTCGAGAAGTCGTCGACGCCGGCGACGGTGTGGCCGGCGGCCTCGAGCGCGAGCCAGGTGTGCGATGCGATGTAGCCGGTCGCGCCGGTGAGAAGGATCATGGCAGTTCCGGAAGGAAGCGGCGATTCTCCGGCAACCGGCGCGCCGGGCCCGTTCGCTGCGTGCAATACGACCTGTCGATGCGATGCGAGCGCCGCACAGGCCGTCGGCGGCGATGGTCCTGCGCGGTCGGGTGCCTACAATCCCGGCATGCTCGAAGCGATGAAAGCGCTGGCCGAGCGCTCGGTGATGGAGCGGCTCGTTCTTCTTGTCAATCACGTGATCGCTGCCGAGCCCGCGGCGCTCGCGCGGCTGCGTCCGCATGCGGGGCGAACGATGCAGATCGAGCTCACCGGCTGGCCGGCGTTGCTGCCGGCGATCGGCCCGTTCGCCTTTCGCGTCTCGCCGGCCGGGCTCGTCGAGTGGCTGCCCGAGGCCGGGCCGCTTCCGGCCGATCTCCGCGTCGCGATCGACGCCGCGAACCCGGCGCTCGCGCTGACACGCTTCGTCGCCGGCGAGCGTCCCCAGGTCGACGTCTCCGGCGACGCCGCGTTCGCGAGCGACATCGACTGGCTGATCGACAACCTGCGCTGGGACTTGGAGGATGACCTCGCCCAATTCGTCGGCCCGGCGTCGGCGCGCCAGCTTGCCCGGGTCGGCGGCTGGCTCGCCGGCGCGCTGCGCGAAGGCGCCAAGGCATTGCGCGATCTCGCCGCGCGCGCGCCCGTGGCCGGCGCCGACGCGCCGAGGGGGCCCTCCGGCAGCGCCAGCAGACCCTGATGAGGCACGTCGCCCGACTCATCGTCATCTGGGTCACGGTTCTTCGCTACGGCCTCGACGAGCTGGCGCTGTCGAGCTTCGACCAGCCGTGGGTCCGTTTTCTCGTCCGCGTCATGACGATCGGGCGCACGCTCGACGCGCCGCGCGGCGAGCGGCTTCGCCTCGGCCTCGAGCGGCTCGGGCCGATCTTCGTCAAGTTCGGCCAGGTGTTGTCGACGCGGCGCGACCTGCTGCCGAAGGACATCGCCGACGAGCTCGCCCGCCTGCAGGACCGGGTGCCGCCGTTTCCTGCCGAGGTCGCGCGCGCGATCGTCGAGACGGCGTTCGGCCGTCCGATCGACACGATCTTCACGAGCTTCGAGGCCACGCCGGTCGCGAGCGCGTCGATCGCGCAGGTGCACTTCGCGGTCCTCAAGGATGGCCGCGAGGTCGCCGTCAAGGTGCTGCGGCCGGGGATGCTGGCGGCGATCGACGACGACATCGAGGTCATGCGCCAGGTCGCCCGCGGCGTCGAGCGCTGGTCGGCCGACGGCCGGCGCCTGAAGCCGCGCCAGGTCGTCGCCGAGTTCGACAAGTACCTGCACGACGAGCTCGACCTCGTCCGCGAGGCGGCCAACGCGGCGCAGCTGCGCCGCAACATGGAATCGCTCGGCCTCGTCCTCGTCCCGGAGATGGTCTGGGAGCTCTGCACCCAGGACGTGATCGTCATGGAGCGCATGGACGGCGTGCCGATCAGTCACGTGCAGCGGCTGCGCGATGCCGGCGTCGACATCAAGAAGCTGGCCCGCGACGGCGTCACGATCTTCTTCACCCAGGTCTTCCGCGACGGCTTCTTCCACGCCGACATGCACCCCGGCAACATCCAGGTGTCGATCGCGCCCAAGACCTTCGGCCGCTACATCTCGCTCGATTTCGGCATCGTCGGCACGCTCACCGAGTTCGACAAGGACTACCTGGCGCAGAACTTCATCGCCTTCTTCCACCGCGACTACAAGCGCGTCGCCGAGCTGCACGTCGAGAGCGGCTGGGTGCCGCCGCAGACTCGCATCGACGAGCTCGAGGGCGCGATCCGCGCCGTCTGCGAGCCGCAGTTCGACCGGCCGCTGAAGGACATCTCGCTCGGCCAGGTGCTGCTGCGGCTGTTCCAGACGTCGCGCCGGTTCAACGTCGAGATCCAGCCGCAGCTCGTCCTGCTGCAGAAGACGCTGCTCAACATCGAGGGGCTTGGCCGCGACCTCGATCCCGAGCTCGACCTCTGGAGCACGGCCAAGCCGTTCCTCGAGCGCTGGATGGAAGAGCAGATCGGCTGGCAAGGGCTGGTCGAGCAGCTGAAGAAGGAAGCGCCGCGCTTCGTCCACCTGCTGCCGCAGCTGCCGCGCCTTCTTCACGGCGCGCTGCAGCCGCACGCGCCCGCCCAGCAGCGGATGCTCGAGGCGCTGCTGGTCGAGCAGCGGCGAACGAACCGGCTCCTCGCCGGCCTGGCGTACAGCGCGGTCGGCTTCCTGCTCGGGCTGGTCGCGATGCAGATCCTGCTCAGGCTGCACTAGCCCGCGGCAGCGCTGGCGAAGGCGCAAGATTTATACTGTCGGGTTGCTTTTCTTCGAGGTCCGGCGATGCCGATCTACGCCTATCGCTGCGCGACCTGCGGCCACGCGCAGGACGTGCTGCGAAAAATCTCCGATCCGCCGCTCGATACCTGCCCGGCGTGCGGCGCGGCCACGTTCGTCAAGCAGGTGACGGCGGCCGGATTCCAGCTCAAGGGCTCGGGCTGGTACGTCACCGATTTCCGCGGCGACAAGAAGGCGGCCAAGCCGGCCGAAGGCGACGCGCCCGCCTCGGAAGGCAAGCCCGCCGATGCCGGCGCTGCCGCCAACGGCAAGGACTCGGCGACGGGCGAGGCGGCGGCGAAGAAGGCGGATGCGGCTCCGGCCACGACCGCCGCGCCTGCGCCCGCTCCGGCCGCGGCGCCGGCGGCATCGCCCGCCGCGGCACCGTCAACCGGCAAGTCCGGCACGTGACGCGCGCGCGCCGCCACCCATCGGGACACGAGTGAAGAAGTACCTCATCGCCGGCCTTCTCGTCTGGCTGCCGCTCGCGGTGACGATCTGGGTCCTGCAGGCCGTCCTCGGCATGCTCAACGGCGTCTTCGTCTGGCTGCTCGCCGGCTCGGCGATCGTCCTGCCCGACGGCAGCCACGACTTCATCGCCATGCTGCAGAAGATCCCGGGCCTCGGCGTCGTCGTCATGGCGATCGGCCTGCTCCTGACCGGCGTCTTCGCGACCAATGTCGCCGGCCAGTGGTCGTTGCGCCAGGGGCATCGGCTGCTCAAGCGGATCCCGATCGTCAAGTCGATCTACAGCTCGGTGCAGCAGGTCTCCGACACGCTGTTCTCGAGCAGCGGCAACGCCTTTCGCGAGGCCGTGCTCGTGCAGTACCCGCGCGCGGGCTGCTGGACGATCGCCTTCGTCACCGGCAAGCCCGGCGGCGAGGCCGCGATCCACCTGCGCGGTGACTACCTCAGCGTGTACGTGCCGACGACGCCGAACCCGACCTCGGGCTTTTTCCTGATGCTGCCGCGCGGCGACGTCATCGCCCTGGCGATGAGCGTCGACGAGGCGCTCAAGTACGTGATCTCGATGGGCGTCGTCGCGCCGCCGACGCGCGTCGATCCGGCGCTCGTGGCGATGCGAAATCTGCCCGGCTGAGCGGCCGCACCGCTCGGCCAGACGCCGCGCCGACGCGCCGCCGGAGCGCCCCCGCCGCGCCACACCGCGAGGCGCAGGCGGCCCCGACAAGAACGATGGAGTGATGCGATGAGAACGACCTACTGCGGCCTGGTGAGCGAAGCGCTCCTCGGCCAGACGATCACGCTGATGGGCTGGGCGCACCGGCGCCGCGACCACGGCGGCGTGATCTTCATCGACCTGCGCGACCGCGAAGGCCTGGTCCAGATCGTCTGCGATCCGGACCGCGCCGGGACCTTCGCCATCGCGGAGGAAGTGAGGAACGAGTTCTGCCTCAAGGTCACCGGCCTGGTTCGGGCGCGCCCCGCCGGCACCGAGAACGCCAACCTGACGAGCGGCAAGGTCGAGGTGCTGTGCCGCGAGCTCGAGGTGCTCAACCCGAGCGTGACGCCGCCGTTCCAGCTCGACGAGGAGAACCTCTCGGAGACGACGCGCCTCACGCACCGCGTCCTCGACCTTCGCCGGCCGCCGATGCAGAGGAACCTCATGCTGCGCTACCGGATGTCGATGGAGGTCAGGCGCTTCCTCGACGCCGAGGGCTTCATCGACATCGAGACGCCGATGCTCACCAAGAGCACGCCCGAGGGCGCGCGCGACTACCTCGTGCCGAGCCGCGTCCACGACGGCATGTTCTTCGCGCTGCCGCAGAGCCCGCAGCTGTTCAAGCAGCTGCTCATGGTCGCCGGGTTCGATCGCTACTACCAGATCACCAAGTGCTTCCGCGACGAGGACCTGCGCGCCGACCGCCAGCCCGAGTTCACGCAGATCGACATCGAGACCTCGTTCCTCGACGAGGAGGAGATCCGGACGATGTTCGAGGCGATGATCACGAGCACCGTGAAGCACGCGATCGGCGTCGACCTGCCGCCGTTCCCGGTGATGACGTGGGATGAGGCGATGCGCCGCTTCGGCTCCGACAAGCCCGACCTGCGAGTCAAGCTCGAGCTGACCGAGCTCACCGACGTCATGACCGACGTCGACTTCAAGGTCTTCTCGACGCCGGCCAAGGCGAAGGGCGGCCGCGTCGCGGCGCTGCGCGTTCCCGGCGGCGGCGAGATGAGCCGCGGCGAGATCGACGGCTACACCGAGTTCGTCAAGATCTACGGCGCCAAGGGCTTGGCGTGGATCAAGGTCAACGACATCGCCAAGGGTCGCGAGGGACTGCAGTCGCCGGTGGTCAAGAACCTGCACGACGCCGCGCTCGCCGAGATCCTCGCCCGCACCGGCGCCAAGGACGGCGACCTGATCTTTTTCGGCGCCGACAAGTCGAGCGTCGTCAATGACGCGCTCGGTGCCTTGCGCGTCAAGGTCGGCCACAGCGAGTTCGGCAAGTCGCGCGGCCTGGTGCAGGGCGAGTGGGAGCCGCTCTGGGTGGTCGACTTCCCGATGTTCGAGTACGACGAGGCGGCGCAGCGCTGGAGCGCGATGCACCATCCGTTCACGAGCCCGAAGGACGGCCACGAGGACTGGCTCGAGACCGATCCCGGCCGCTGCATCGCCAGGGCTTACGACGTCGTCCTGAACGGCATCGAGCTCGGCGGCGGCTCGGTGCGGATCCACCGCGAGGAGGTGCAGAGCAAGGTCTTCCGCGCCCTCAAGATAGACGCCGAGGAAGCGCGCGCCAAGTTCGGCTTCCTGCTCGACGCGCTGCAGTACGGCGCGCCGCCGCACGGCGGCATCGCCATCGGCCTCGACCGCTTCGTCATGCTCATGACCGGCGCCGAGTCGCTGCGCGACGTGATCGCGTTTCCGAAGACGCAGCGCGCGCAGGACCTGCTCACCAACGCGCCCGGGCCGGTCGACGAGAAGCAGCTGCGCGAGCTGCACATCCGCCTGCGGAACACGCAGGCGGCGGGCTGAGTGTCGGCGGACCGGATGCGTTGATCGCACCGGTCCGCGCTGCATTGGGCACACTTCGGAAAAGCCGCGGATCGGCGGCCGCGATGTCCACCAACGGGAGACCCCATGCAAGACGACAGCACGAATTCCCGGCGCGACTTTCTCATCACTGCGGCGGGCACCGGGCTGGCCGCGATGAGCGGCACCGCGGGCGCGCAATCCTTCGACTACAAGCCGAACCAGCGTTACCCGGACCCGGCGGTGCAGATCCTCGATCCGAGCTTCGCCAAGTACCGCATCTACAGCAGCACCGTCGAGCAGCTGGCGACCGGGATGCGCTGGGCCGAGGGCCCGGTGTACTTCCCTGACGGCGGCTATGTGCTCGTCAGCGACATCCCGAACAACCGGATCATGAAATTCAGCGAGAAAGACGGCAGCTTCACCGTCTATCGCAATCCGGCCAACTACGCCAACGGCAACACCCGGGATCGCCAGGGGCGCCTCGTCACCTGCGAGCACTCGGTGACGCGACGCATCACCCGCACCGACAAGAGCGGCCGGATCGAGGTGCTCGCCGAGCGCTTCGACGGCAAGCGGCTGAACGCACCGAACGACATCGTCGTCAAGTCCGACGACAGCATCTGGTTCACCGACCCGCTGTTCGGCATCAACGGCGAATGGGAGGGCTCGCGCGCCACGCCCGAGCAGGCGACGACCAACGTCTACCGGATCGGCAGCGACGGCAAGATCGCGGCGATGATCACCGAGCTCGTCAACCCGAACGGGCTGGCGTTCTCGCCCGACGAGAAGAAGCTCTACGTCGTCGAGTGGAAAGGCACGCCGAATCGCAGCATCTGGAGCTACGACGTCGGCGCCGATGGCACCTGCTCCAACAAGACCAAGCTGATCGACGCCGCCGACCAGGGCGCGCTCGACGGCTTTCGCGTCGACCGCGACGGCAATCTCTGGTGCGGCTGGGGCAGCAACGGCGCGCTCAACGCCGAGCCGACCGACGTCGGTGGGAAGAAGGTCTACCAGCTCAGGGGCAAATCCGAGGATCTCGACGGCGTGATGGTCTTCAACCCGCAAGGCAAGGCGATCGCCCACATCCGCCTGCCCGAGCGTTGTGCCAACCTGTGCTTCGGCGGGCCCAAGAACAATCGGCTGTACATGGCGAGCTGCCATTCGCTGTACGCCCTCTACGTCGAAGCGCACGGCGCCACCTGAGTGATCCGACCGCCCAAGATCCCCGAGTCGGTGCTCGTTGTCATCCACACCGCCGCGCTCGACGTGCTGCTCCTCGAGCGCGCCGACGCGCCCGGCTTCTGGCAGAGCGTCACCGGCTCGAAGGACTCGGCCGACGAATCGCTGGTCGAGACCTGCGTGCGCGAGGTCGCCGAGGAGACCGGGATCGCGATCGGCTCGGCGGACGTGCCGCTCGCTCATCTCGTCGACTGGCAGATCGCCAACGTCTACGACATCTATCCGCAATGGCAGCATCGCTATGCTGCCGGCGTGACCCGCAACACCGAGCACGTCTTCGCCCTGCGCGTGCCGCGCGAAACGCCGGTCCGGCCGGCGCCGCGCGAGCACCTTCGCTTCGAGTGGCTCGACTGGCGCGCCGCCGCCGACCGCTGCTTCTCGGCGTCGAACGCCGAGGCGATCCTGCAGCTGCCGCGGCGGGCGGCCTGCCGACCCTGACTCGGCTCGATTTTTGCTCCATCCTTCCCCGCGATGCGCACCGTCCACGGCACTTTCCACAGCACCCAGCACCCGAGCCACATCTTGCGTGTCGCGACGTACAACATCCACAAGGGCGTCCGCGGCGTCGGCCCGAAGAAGCGGCTCGAGATCCACAACCTCGTCCTCGGCATCGAGGCGCTCGACGCCGATTTCGTCTTCCTGCAGGAAGTACGGCGGATGAACCGCGCGGCGGCGCGCCACTTCCCCGACACCAAGTTCGGCTGGCCGAAGGTCCCGCAGGCCGACTACCTCGCTCCCGACGGCTACGACGTCGCCTACGTCACCAACGCGGTGACTCGCGACGGCGAGCACGGCAACGCGCTGCTCTCGCGCTGGCCGATCGGCGACATCGGCCACCACGACGTCTCCGACCACCGTTTCGAGCAGCGCGGCCTGCTGCACGCGCCGGTGACGTGGAACGGCACGCTCGTCCACGCGATCGTCGCCCACTTCGGCCTCATCCATGCCAGCCGCGTTCGCCAGGTGCAGCGCCTCGCCGACTTCATCGCGAGCGAGGTGCCGGAGCACGAGGCGGTCATCGTCGCCGGCGACTTCAACGACTGGGGCGACAAGCTCGACCTGCCGATGACCGACTGCGACCTGTTTCGCGCGACCGTGAAGGGCGACCCGCCGACGCGCTACAACACCTTCCCGTCGCGCCTGCCCCTGTTCTCGATGGACCGGATCTACACGCGCGGCTTTCGCTGCGTGTCGACGGCCGTTCCGCGCGGCCCGGCGTGGGCCCGCATGTCGGATCACCTGCCGCTGGTCGCCGAGCTCGAGCTGGCCTGACGGCCCCGAGCGCTGAAGCGCCATGAGCAGCACGGCGCGATCCCGGCGCGAGGAAGCGACCCGAGCGCTGCGCCCGGGCCATCGCCTGCAGCTGCTCAAGGGCGGCGCGGCGATGTTCGAAGCGCTCGTCGCGGCGATCGACGGCGCGCGCGCCGAAGTCATGCTCGAGACCTACCTGTTCGAGTTTTCCGGTGCGCCGATCGCTGTCGCCGAGGCGCTCGAGCGCGCCGCCGGGCGCGGCGTGACGGTCCGCGTCGTGGTCGACGGCATCGGCACCGGCGAGATCCCCGCGTCGTGGCAAGTCCGCTGGAAGGCCGCGGGAGTTCGCTGGCGCATCTTCAATCCGGCGCGCGGCTGGCGCGTCGTGCTGCCGGGCCGCTGGCGCCGGCTTCATCGCAAGCTCTGCGTCGTCGACGCGACCGTGTGCTTCTGCGGCGGCATCAATCTCGTCGACGACTACATCGATCCGACCCACGGCGAGCTCGACAAGCCGCGCTTCGATTTCGCGGTGCGAGCGACCGGCCCGCTGGTCGAGGACGCGCACGAGACGATGACTCGGCTCTGGCTGCGCCTGCAGGTCGCGCGCGAGGCGCGCCACGTCGATTTCGGCGCCGCGCTCGAGGCGGTCCGGCGCGCCGCCGAGGCCGGCACCGACGCCGACGACTCGACCATGACCGCCGACGACCTCGATCCTGCCCCGGGCGCCGCGGCGCCCGGCCTGCTCGCCGGCCTCGTGCTGCGCGACAACGTTCGCTTTCGCAGGCGCATCGAGCACTTCTATCGCTACTCGATCGCGCAGGCGCAGCGCGAGATCATCATCGCCAACGCCTATTTCGTTCCCGGCGTCGCGCTGCAGCGGGCGCTGCTGCGGGCGGCCGAACGCGGCGTCAGGATCACGCTCCTGCTGCAAGGCCGCTACGAATACTTCATGCAGCACCACACCAGCCGGGCGATGTACGGCGTCATGCTCGACGCCGGGATCGAGATCATCGAGTACGCGCCGAGCTTCCTGCACGCCAAGGTCGCCGTGTTCGACGGCGTGCTCGGTGGCATCTCGACGGTCGGCTCGTCGAACCTCGATCCGCTCAGCCTGCTGCTCGCGCGCGAGGCGAACGTCTTCGTCCGCGACGACGGCTTCGCCGCCGAGCTGCGCGGGCACCTGCTCGACGCCGTCCGGCACGGCGGCCAGCGGGTCGAGAAGTCGGCGCACCTGACGCGGCCGTTCGTCCACCGCACGCTCGCCTGGATCGCATACGGCGCGATGCGCTTCGCCTTGTTCGCGACCCGCCATCGCTATTGACATGGTGCCCCCACAGTCGCTGCGCTCCTTGCCCCCCGAGGGGGCGCGGCCGGCCTTGGAACCGCCCGGGGCCCGGCCGTTCTCGCGATGAGCGACAGCGACCTCGTCGTGCAGCGCAAGGAGGGCCTGTACTGCCCGCCCGGCGACTTCTACATCGACCCGTGGCGGCCGGTCGATCGCGCCGTCATCACGCACGCGCACGGCGACCACTCGCGGCGCGGCAACTCGCACTACCTCGCCGCCGCGCCGGCCGAGGGCGTGCTGCGAACGCGCCTCGGCGAGATCGACCTGCAGACGCTGCCCTACGGCGAGACGATCGATCACTTCGGCGTTCGCCTCAGCTTTCACCCGGCCGGCCACGTCCTCGGCTCGGCGCAGGTGCGCCTCGAGCACGAGGGACGCGTCTGGGTCGCCTCGGGCGACTACTACGTCGCCGGCAGCAGCGCCGACGCGCGCGAGGACAACCCGACCTGCGCGCCGTTCGAGCCGGTACGCTGCCACTGCTTCATCACCGAATCGACCTTCGGCCTGCCGATCTATCGCTGGCAGCCGCAGGCCGAGCTGTTCGCGGCAATCGACGACTGGTGGCGCGCCAACGCCGACGCCGGCCGCGCCAGCCTGCTCGTCGGCTACGCATTCGGCAAGGCGCAGCGGATCCTGATGGGCGTCGATCGCTCGATCGGGCCGATCGTCGTCCACGGCGCGGTCGAGCCGCTCAATCGAGCCTATCGCGCCGCCGGAGTCGACATTCCCGAGACGCCGATCGCGACCGAGATCAAGGACAGGTCAGTCTTCCGGCGCGCCCTCGTCGTCGCGCCGCCGTCGGCGCAAGGCTCGACGTGGACGCGCCGCTTCGGCGACTACAGCGACGCCTTCGCGAGCGGCTGGATGCAGTTGCGCGGCGCGCGCCGGCGCCGCTCGGTCGACCGCGGCTTCGTCCTCAGCGACCACGCCGACTGGCCCGGACTGCAGCGCGCGATCGCGGCGACCGGCGCCGAGCGCGTCATCGTCACGCACGGCTACGAGGCGGTGATGGTCCGCTGGCTGACCGAGCAGGGCTTCGACGCCGGCGCGTTCGCGACCGAGTACGGCCACGACGACGACGACGAATTGCCGGGCGACCTCGGCGCGGCCGTCGCCGCCGCCGAGCACGCTGCCGACCAAGTCGCCGAGTCGGTGAGCGACGCCGAGGCGGCGCGGGTCGTTGTCGAGCCGGAGGACGCCCCGGTCGACGACGCCGGCGCATGAAGCTCTTCGCGCGCCTCTTCGCCGAGCTCGATCGCAGCACGGCGACGCTCGCCAAGGTCGACGCGCTGAAGCGCTACTTCGCCGCCGCTGCGCCGCGCGACGCGGCCTGGGCGGTCTACTTCCTCGCCGGCGGCAAGCCGCGCCAGGTCGTACCAAACGGCGTGCTGTGGGCGACCGCGTGCCGTCGCGCCGGCATCGACGACTGGCTGTTCGACGCGTGCTACCAGGCGGTCGGCGACTTCGCCGAGACGGTCGCGCACGTGCTGCCGCCGCCGGCGCACACGAGCGACGTCGGCCTTGCCGAATGGGTCGAGGAGCGTCTCCTGCCGCTGCGCGGCCTGGCGCCCGAAGAGCAGGCCGCGCGTGTCGCCGCGTGCTGGGACGAGCTCGACACGTCGGGCCGATTTCTCTTCAACAAGCTGATCGGCGGCGGCTTTCGCGTCGGCGTCAGCAAGCTGCTCGTCCAGCGCGCGCTCGCCGAGGGCGCCGGGATCGACGCCAAGCTGGTCGCGCAGCGGATGATGGGCTACACCGACGGCCGCTCGACGCCGAGCGCGAGCCGCTATGCGCAGCTCACCGCCTCGGCCGACGCCGGCCTGCTCGACATCGGCCAGCCGTATCCGTTCTTCCTCGCTCACCAACTCGAGCTGCCCGAGAGTGAGTTCGGGGCGAAGCTCGCCACGCCGGCCGACTGGATCGTCGAGTGGAAGTACGACGGCATCCGCGCGCAGGTGATCAAGCGCGCCGGCCAGGTCTGGATCTGGTCGCGCGGCGAGGAGCTCGTCAGCGAGCGCTTCCCGGAGATCGTCGCGCTGGCGAGCGCGCTGCCGAACGGAACCGTCCTCGACGGCGAGATCGTCGTCTGGAAGGACGGCCGGGTCGCGCCGTTCAACCTGCTGCAGCAGCGCATCGGCCGCAAGGTGCTGACGAAGAAGGTGCTCGCCGACGCGCCGGTCGGCTTCATCGCCTACGACCTTCTCGAGTGGCACGGCGACGACCTGCGCGAGCGGCCGCAGCACGAGCGGCGCGCGCTCCTCGAGGCGGCGCTCGCGCCCAGCGACACGGCGGGTCGCGGCATGCTTGCCGACGCAGGAATCCACGCGGCCGGCGCGGACCGGGCCTTGCGCGTGTCGCCGGTCGAGACTCGCGCCGATTGGGCCGAGCTCGCCGAGCTGCGCCGCGAATCGCGCGCTCGCGGCGTCGAGGGCTTCATGCTCAAGCACCGCGACGCGCGCTACGGCACCGGCCGCAGGAAGCAGGACGACCTCGCCGCCGGCACCTGGTGGAAGTGGAAGATCGATCCGCTCAGCGTCGACTGCGTGCTCGTCTACGCGCAGGCCGGGCACGGCCGCCGCGCCAGCGTCTACACCGACTACACCTTCGCGGTCTGGAACCGCCGCCCCGAAGGCGCCGCCGAGGCCGCAGCGGCGATCGAGTCGACGGCAAGGCGCGAGGCGCCGGGCGATGGCGCGCTCCAGCTCGTTCCTTTCGCGAAGGCGTATTCCGGGCTCAGCGACGAGGAATTCAAGGTCGTCGACCGCATCATCCGGCAGACGACGCTCGAGAAATTCGGCCCGGTGCGAAGCGTTCGGCCGAGCCTGGTCTTCGAGCTCGGCTTCGAAGGAATCAACCGCAGCTCGCGCCACAAGAGCGGCATCGCGGTCCGCTTTCCGCGCATGCTGCGGATCCGCGCCGACAAGCCGCTGCACGAGGCCGACACGATCGCCGAGCTCGAGTCGCTGCTCGCCCTGCAGCACGCCGCCCGATAAGCGGCGCCGGCACTCAGCGCGGCGATCGACGCGACCCGGGCTGCGCTCGCTTCAGCCGGCATGGCTCAGCGCATCGCGCAGCTCGCCGGTGGCACGCAGGGCGCCGACCTCGATGCCCTTCCAGTTGCGCAGCGTCAGCTCGCTCAGGCCGCGCAGCAGGCCGGCCTCCTCGTGGTCGAGGTCGACGAACGCCTCGATCGTCGCCGCCATCGCGACCTCGGCGGCGCGCGCGGTGTTGCCGTCGTCGATCTTGATCGCGACGCCGATGCCGCGCTCGGGGAACGCGGCGCAGAAAACGGCTTCGGCGCCGACCTTGCAATAGACGCGCTCGCCGAGCGCAGTCATCACCTTGGTGTCGAAGCGATCGCTGCCGGCGGCCATGAACGGATGGCGCGCCACGGCCTTGCGGAGTCGCGTCGCGGCGCGCGCGTGGCCCGGGCGCAGGCCGCTGCCGGCGCCGACGTGGGCGAAGGCGAGGGCGAGCCGGTCGAGCGGAATCGCGAAGGTCGGGATCGAGCAGCCGTCGATGCCGCGCGGCGCGTGCGCGAGGTCGACCCCGGTGGCGGCCTCGAGCACCTCGGTGACGGCGCGCATCACCGGATGGCGCGGCGCGACGTAGTTCTTCGCGTACTGGCGCAGGTTGACGCGATCGCAGAGAACGCAGGCGACGCAGAGGAAGCCGGCGTGCTTGCCCGAGCAATTGTTGTTGAGCGCGTCGGGCTCGCGTCCCGATGCGGCGAGCGCGTGCGCGACCGGGGCGAGGCGCGGCCAGTGCGTGCCGCATTCGAGCGCGCTGACGTCGAGCCCCGCCTTGGCGAGCATGCGCTCGACGACGGCGACGTGCTCCGGCTCGCCGTTGTGCGAGGCGCAGGCGATCGCGAGCTCCTCGTCGTCGAGCTCGAGCCGGTCGGCGGCGCCCACCTCGACGAGCGGGATCGCCTGCAGCAGCTTGACGGCGGAGCGCGGGAAGACCGGCCGCTCGACATCGCCGAGCGCGACGAGGCGCTTGCCGACGGCATCGACGACGGCGATCGCGCCGCGATGCGCCGATTCGCGCGTGTCGCCGCGCGTCGCCTCGACGAGAACCGGATTGACCTTGCGATCGGACGTCATGGCGTCAATGTAGCCGGCCTTGCGGCGACGCGTGCAACCGGCGGTACCGGCGACCACAATCGCCGTCGATGTCCGCCGCCGCCTTGGCCTTCGTCCTCGTCGCCGCTCTCGACTGAATTCGCCATGCTGCTTGCCGGAATCGATTTCAGCTGCAACCCGTCGCGCCGCAAGCCGATCACGGTCGCGACGGGGCGGCTCGACGCAGTGCGCCTCGTCCTCGCCGACGTCGTCGGGTTGACGACCCTCGCCGCGTTCGAGTCGTGGCTGCAAACGCCGGGCCCGTGGCTCGGGGGCTTCGACTTTCCGTTCGGGCTGCCGCGCGCGTTCGTCGACGCGCACGACTTCGGCACGAGCGCCGCCGACGTGATCGCCAGCGTTCGCGATCGCTGCTCGACGCGGATGGCGTGGCGCGCCCTCATCGATGCCTGGGGCAACTCGCAGCCGGCGGGAGCGCGATTGCTGCACCGGCGCACCGACGCCGCATCGGCGGTGACGTCGACGAGCCCGATGCAGACGCGCTACGTCCCGGTCGGCCTGATGTACTACGAGGGCGTCGGCCGCCTGATCGATTCCGGCGCGACGTTGCCGGGGATCCGCCACGCCGGCGATTCGCAGCGAGTCGCGCTCGAGGCGTATCCGCGCCGGCTCGCGCACGCGATCGTCGGCCGGCGCTCGTACAAGAACAGCGCCGCCGACGATCGCCGCTCGGCGCGCGAGGCGATCGTCGCCGGCGTCGAATCGGGCGCCGATCGCTTCGGCTTCGCCCTCGTCGCTTCGTCGGCGCTGCGCGCCTCGCTCGTCGACGACGCGAGCGGCGATCGCCTCGACGCGGTTCTCTGCCTCGTCCAGGCGGCGATCGCGTCGCGGCGCGATCGCTACGGCCTGCCGGGCGACGTCGATCCGGTCGAAGGCTGGATCGCCGCCGACTGAAGCCGCGGCGGCGCCGGGTGCTTCAGTCGGCGCGAAATCCGGAGGCCTTGACGACCGGCGCCCAGCGCGCCGTGTCCTGCGCCATCCGCGCGCCGAGCTCGGCCGCGGTTCCGCCGCTCGGCTCGAGGCCGAGCTTCGTGAAGCGCTCGCGCAGCTCCGGCGCCGCGAGCGCCTTGTTGACGGCGGCGTTGAGCTGGCCGATCGTCGCCTCCGGTGTCTTCGCCGGCGCATAGACCGCGAACCACGCCGTTCCCTCGACGCCGGGCAGCCCCGACTCGACGAAGGTCGGCACCTCGGGCAGGAGCGCGCTGCGCGTCGCCCCCGACGTGGCGAGGATGCGGACCCGGCCGGTGCGATGCAGCTCGACCTGCTCGACGGTGGTGTCGATCGCGGCGCTGAGCTGGTCGCCCATCAGCGCGTTCATCATCGGCGCGCCGCCGTTGTAGGGGATGTGCACGAGCTCGACGTCGGCGCCCTTGGCGATCATGACGCCGAAGAAGTGCGGCAGGCTTCCCGGCGCCGGGCTGCCGTAGTTCGCCTTGGTCGGGTTGGCCTTGTACCAGGCGACGAGGTCCTTCATCGTTCGCGCCGGATGCGCGGCGTTGACCGAGAGCGCGAACTGGAAGTTGGCGACCTGCGCGACCGGCGCGAAGTCGACGAGTGGGTCGTACGGCAGCTTCGAGAACACCATCGGCGCGAGCACCGTGACGACGATCGGCGTCAGCATGAGCGTGCTGCCGTCGGCGGGCGCGTTCTTCACCGCCTCGGCGACGAGCCGGCCGCCGGCACCGGGCCGGTTCTCGACGACGACGGGCTGCCTGAGCTCGTCCTTCATTCGGTCGGCGACCAGGCGCGCGGCGATGTCGGCCGAGCCGCCGGGGGCGAAGCCGACGAGCAGGCGCACGGGCTTGTCGACCTGCGCGAGCGCCGGCAGCGCGGCCGTCGCGGCGATGGCGGCCGAGCCGGCCAGGGCCAGCGTTCGCAGGAATCGCATGGCGGTCTCCTTCGCGATGTGAAGGCCGCACTGTACGGGCGCCGCGCGCTCGTCTGCTAAGGTGTTTCGCTGCCCTTCGCCGGATCGCGCACATCGCATGGACATCGCTTCCTGGTCGGCCGTGGCCGGCCTCCTTCTTCTCGTCATGGCGCTCGGCGATTCGCTGCTCTCGCGCCTGCCGCTGAGCACGTCGATGCTCTATCTCGCCGTCGGCGCGGCGGTGAGCCCGCTCTGGCTCGACTGGATCCAGGCTGCGCCGACGACGCACGCGCGCGCGCTCGAGCGAATCGCCGAGGTGGTGCTGCTGCTGTCGCTGTTCGGCTCGGGGCTGAAGATGAGCGTCGGCCTGAGCGACGGCCGCTGGCTGCTGCCGCTGCGCCTCGCGGTGGTGTCGATGCTCGCCACCGTCGCGCTCATCGCCGGCGCCGGCGTCGCCTGGCTCGGCCTGCCGATCGGCGCGGCGATCCTGCTCGGCGGCATCCTGGCGCCGACCGACCCGGTGCTCGCCTCCGACGTGCAGGTCGCCGAGCCGAGCGATCGCGACCGCCTGCGCTTCTCGCTTACCGGCGAGGCCGGCCTCAACGACGGCACGGCGTTTCCCTTCGTGCTGCTCGGCCTCGGCCTGCTCGGCCTGCACGACCTCGGCGATTCGCTCTGGCGCTGGCTCGCGGTCGACATCCTCTGGGCCGTCGGCGCCGGGATCGGCATCGGCGCGCTGCTCGGGACGCTGGTCGGCCGCTTCGTCCTCTATCTGCGCCGCACGCACAAGGAAGCGGTCGGGCTCGACAACTTCCTCGCCCTCGGCTTGATCGGCCTGTCGTATGGATTCGCGAGCCTCGCCCACGGCTACGGCTTCCTTGCCGTCTTCGCCGCCGGCGTCGCGCTGCGCCGGATCGAGCAGCGCGCCAGCGCGGGAGCGAAGGCGAGCAACCCGGCCGGCGCTGGCGACAAGGCGGAGGCACGGCGCCAGCGCTCGGCCGAGATCGCCGCCGCGGCGCACGCCGATCCGGATGTGTCGCATGCCGAGCAGGCAGCGACCGACCCCAAGCACGCGCCGGCGTACATGGCGCACGCGATGCTGAGCTTCAACGACCAGATCGAGCGCATCGCCGAAGTCGTCGCCGTGATCGCCGTCGGCACGCTGCTCTGGGCGGTCGAGTGGCATCTCGCCTCCTGGCTGTTCGTCGCCCTCCTGCTGATCGTCATCCGGCCGGTGTCGGTGCTGATCGGGCTGGCGCGCTCGCAGACCTCGCGGTCGCAGCGCGCGCTGGTCGGCTGGTTCGGCATCCGCGGCATCGGCTCGCTCTACTACCTCGCCTACGCGATCAATCACGGCCTCGCTCCCGCCGATGCGGCGAAGATGGTCGCGCTGGTGCTCTCGGTCGTCGTCATCTCGATCGTCGCTCACGGCATCTCGGTGACGCCGCTGATGAACTTCTACGAACGGCGCAAGGCCCCGGCAGCGAGGAAGGCAGCCTGATGGCGGCCGTGATCCCGGTCGCGGGCGTCGCCCTCGCCGAAGCCTGGTTCTCGTCGCGCGGCTGGCAGCCTTTCGCCTTCCAGCGCGAGGTCTGGGCGGCGATGGCGGCGGGCGAGAGCGGGCTGCTGCACGCGACGACCGGATCGGGCAAGACCTATGCGGTCTGGTTCGGCGCGATCGCGCGCGCCGCCGCGCTTGGCGTGCCGCTCGACGGTGCTGCCGCGCCGCCGCTCGGCGTCCTCTGGCTGACGCCGATGCGCGCGCTCGCCGCCGATTCGGCGCGCGCGATCCAGGCGCCGCTCGACGATCTGAGCGTCAACTGGTCGATCGGCATTCGCACCGGCGACACCGCGCCGGCCGATCGCGCCCGCCAGGACCGTCGCTTCCCGACCGCGCTCGTGACGACGCCGGAATCGCTCAGCCTGATGCTGACTCGGGAGAGCGCGCGCGACGAGCTCGCCGCAGTGCACACCGTGATCGTCGACGAATGGCACGAGCTGATGGGCAGCAAGCGCGGCGTCCAGGTCGAGCTCGGCCTGGCCCGGCTCAAGCGCTGGAACCCCGGCCTCGTCGTCTGGGGCCTGTCGGCGACGCTCGGCAACCTCGACGAGGCGATGCACGTGCTGCTCGGCCACGAGCGCGGCCGCTCGGTGCGCGGCCGCGTCGACAAGACCCTCGTCATCGACACGCTGCTGCCGGCGAACCCGGGCCGCTTCTCGTGGGGCGGGCATCTCGGCAAGCAGATGCAGATGCCGGTCGTCGAGGAGATCGAGCGCTCGGCGACGACGCTCGTCTTCGTCAACATGCGCTCGCAGGCCGAGGCGTGGTACCAGTTCATCCTTGACGCGCGGCCCGACTGGGCCGGAGTCGTCGCGCTGCACCACGGCTCGCTCGACAAGGAGGTGCGCGACTGGGTCGAGCTCGGCCTCAAGGAAGGGCGGCTGAAGGCAGTCGTCGCGACCTCGTCGCTCGACCTCGGCGTCGACTTCCTGCCGGTCGAGCGGGTCCTGCAGATCGGCTCGGCCAAGGGCGTCGCGCGGCTGCTCCAGCGCGCCGGCCGGAGCGGCCATGCGCCGGGGCGCGCGAGCCGCATCACGCTCGTGCCGACCAACACGCTCGAGCTCGTCGAGGCGGTGGCGGCGCGGCGCGCGGCGACGGCGGGACGGATCGAGAAGCGGGCGACCCACGACAAGCCGTTCGACGTCCTCGTCCAGCATCTCGTGACGATCGCCCTCGGCGGCGGCTTTCGCGCCGACGATCTCTACGCCGAGGTGAAGGGCGCGTGGGCGTATCGCAAGCTCACGCGAGCCGAGTTCCAGTGGGCGCTCGACTTTGTCGTCCAGGGCGGCGCGAGCCTCGCCGCGTACCCCGAGTACCACCGCGTCGTCGCCGACGCCGAGGGCGTCTATCGCGTCCCGAACCGTGCGATCGCGCGCCGCCACAAGCTCAACGTCGGCACCATCGTCAGCGACTCGTCGATGCAGGTGAAGTACCTGTCGGGCGGCCGCATCGGCGTCGTCGAGGAAGGGTTCGTCGCGCGGCTGAAGAAGGGCGACTGCTTCGTCTTCGCGGGGCGAACGCTCGAGTTCGTCCGCGCCGAGGAGATGACGGCGTACGTCAGGCGCGCCGACGGCAAGAAGGCGTTCATGATCGCCTGGGCCGGCGCCAAGATGCCGCTCTCGAGCGAGCTCGCCGACGCCGTGATGGAGGTCCTCGCCGACGCGGCGCAGGGCGACTTCTTCGACCCCGAGATGGAAGCGGCGCGGCCGATGCTCGAGACGCAGATGGCGCTGTCGCGGATCCCGACGCCGAAGACGCTGCTGATCGAGAAGCTCGATTCGCGCGAGGGCCGGCATCTCTTTCTCTATCCGTTCGCGGGCAGGAACGCCCACATCGGCCTCGGCAGCCTGCTCGCGTGGCGGCTCGCGAGGAACAATCCGAACACGTTCTCGATCGTCATCAACGACTACGGCCTCGAGCTGCTCTCGGCCAAGCCGATCGACCCGACGCCGCTCGTCGACCAAAGCCTGTTCGAGGAAGGCGACCTGCTCCACGACGTCCTCGCCAGCCTCAACTCGAGCGAGCTCGCGCGCCGGCGCTTCCGCGAGATCGCCCGCGTCTCGGGGCTGATCAGCCAGGGATTTCCGGGGCAGGGGAAATCGACGCGCCAGCTGCAGGCGTCGAGCTCGCTCTTCTACGAGGTGTTCCGCAAGTACGACGGCGCGAACATGCTGCTCGGCCAGGCCGAGGGCGAGGTGCTCAGCCAGGAGCTCGACATCAAGCGGCTGCGCGAGGTGCTGAAGCGAATGCGCGAGCAGCGCGTCGTCTTCGTCGACCTCGCGGTGCCGAGCCCGTTCGCGCTGCCGCTGATGGTCGAGCGCTTCCGCGAGAAGCTGACGACCGAGAAGCTGAAAGACCGGCTCGACCGAATGCTGAAGGAGATGGAGCGCGAGGCCGAGCGGGCGTGATGCGCTTGCATGCGCGCCGCCGCGGCGCGATCAGCGCGGCAGCGGCGGCAACGTGCGCAGGTAGGCGACGATGGCGTCGAGGTCCTCGGCGCGGATGCCCGCGTACCACGCGAACGGCATCGGCTCCTGCAGCTTCCTGCCGTCGCGTCCGACACCGTCGGTGATCGCACGCTTGATCTCGGCGTCGCTCCATGCGCCGAGCCCGAGCTCGCGATGCGACGTCAGGTTGCGCGACACCGCGCCCTGCCAGCTTTCCGGCAGTCCCTTGACGAACGTCGGCAGGAACGGCCGGCCGCCGGCGCCGAGGGCGGTGTCGAGCAGGAGCACGCCGCGCTCCTGCGGCGTGTGGCATTCGAGGCAGTGACCGATGGTCGCGAGATAGGCGCCGCGCCGTACCGGATCGGCGAGGTCCTGCGGGCCGAAGCCGCGATCGGCGGTCGCGAACGCCTCTCGCCGCACCGGACCGCGATAGACGGGTGCCGGCAGCGCACGGCGCACCGCCGGCACCGAGCGCAGGTAGGCGACGATGGCGTCGAGGTCGCCGGGAAGGATCGCCTTGAAGAAATTGGCGGCCATCGGCGGCGCGAGGGGATGGCCGGCCTGCGCCCCGCGCGCCGGCCGCTCGCCGTGCGTGATGGCGCGCTTGATCTCGTCATCGCTCCACGTTCCGATCCCGGTCTCGCGGTCGGGCGTGATGTTCGCGGCGACGCCGGCGAAGGGCGGGATGTCGAAGCCGATGCCGCCGCCGGCGAGCTCCTGCGCCGCGATCGCGCGCCCCTGCGCGTCCTTGGGCGTGTGACAGTTGCCGCACGCCATGATCGTCGTCACCAGATAGTGGCCGCGCTCGAGCGTCGCGTCCTGCGCCGCGGCCGGCGCAACGCCGAAGCACAGCACGGCGGCCAAGGCGAGGACGCGCGCAGGGATCATCGACCGGACGGCGAGTGTCATGCGAGTTGAGGATGAGGCAAGTGGACAACGCCGAAGCGATCGCGAGAATGGTAGCGTCGCCGCCCTTGTTCCACGCACCCGCGCACCCACGCATCGACGAGGACCCATATGACTGCCTATGGCCAACGCATCTTGTCGAAAGACATGGAGGGCGACGACGTCACCGAGCTGCAGATCCGGCTCGCCGGATTTCGCGGCACCGTTCCCGACGGACAGTTAGGCTCCGGCACCGAGCTGCAGGTCCAGAAGTTCCAGCAGGACTTCATGAGGATGGCCCCGCCGACACGCGTCGTCGACGCCGCCACCTACCGCGCGATCGACGCGTTCGCGGCGCGTTATCCGATCGATTTCGCTCAGCTCAAGTGTCGCTGCGGCACGTGCGGCGGCTTCGGCAGCGGCAAGTTCCGCGGCCGCTTCCAGCCGGGCGCGGAGAACCGCGAGGTCGGCAACCTGTACGAATATCCGGGCGTCCACCGCATGCTGCTCTGGGCCGTTCGCGCGGCCTTCTTCTACATGCCCGAGCACAAGTTCTCGTTCAGCTCGGCGTATCGATGCAGCGTCGACAACCAGCAGCACAATCGCAACACGACGAACCACCAGGGCAAGGCCGTCGACCTCGACATCGCCCTCGCGCCGAACGAGTCGAAGCGCGACGACCGCGACAAGTGTGACGCGGTCCGCGGCAGGCTCGTCGAGCTGTCGGACGCGCAGATCGGCTGGGGCGCGAAGAACCGCAAGTCGCTCGAGCCCTCGGACATCGCGCCGACGTGGGTTCACTACGACGTCCGCCAGTACGAGGCGAAGTACCTGCGCGACGAGTTCTTCTGCCATGACCTCGCCGGCCTGAACAGGGTGATGCCGATCGCGGTCTGACGCCGCCGAAGAAGGGCGGTCGAAACTCGGCGGGGTGCTAGCGCGCCGCCGACCCGACGCTCGCCTGGCGACCCACCTTGCCAACCCGTGAACCGGGAAGCACCGCGAGCCCGACCCGGCCGAGACCGAACACGACGATGCAGAGCGCGTAGCCGGCGAGCTTGACGATCGAGAACGCGCCGACCGCGAACAGCACGATCGTGCCGACGCTCGGCATGCCGAGCGTCGGCAGCGCCAGCGCCGCGAGCGTCGCGATGTCCTCGAGCGCGTCGGCGCCGACGGCGATCGCGGGCAGCCAGCCGAGCGCGAGCAGCCAGCGCGGCCGCGGCTGCCCGGGCCGACGCCAGCCGGCGAGCCACGTGAAGACGCGCGAGGCGAGGCGAGCGATCAGGTAGCCGAAGGCGGCGATGAAGACGAAGTCCCATGCCATCGCCCACGCCGGCGACGCCGCTCGATAGCGATCCGCGACCGCCGCGTTGCGAAGCCCGCCGGGCGGCGCGACCTCGCAATCCGGCCGCACGCGGCGGATGTCGACTGGCCACGGCGACACCGTCGCCAGCTGCTGCATCGCGAAGCTGCACGCCGCGGCCGGGCCGTCGCGCCAGCTTGCCCTGCCGGTGTCGAGGTCGGCCGGCGCGAGCAGGTTCCAGCCCGACAGGATCATCGCCAGCACGGCGACGACGGCGGCGGCGAGCGCCGGCCAGAGCTTGCGCCGTTCGTCCCAGACGCTCGGGCCATCGGCGTCGCCGTCGTCACGCGCCCGGACGTCGACCGCGATGCCGCGGGCCTGCGGCTCGACGCCGCGCTTGCGCTCGGCTGCGGCCTGCGCGGCCTCGGCGTTGGTCATCACGATCTGGGTTCGCATCTCGCGCAACGTCATTCCGGCGAGCGTCCAGTACGGCGTGTCGTGCAGCGGGTCGTGGCGCAGCGGCAGCGTCGCGGGGAAGCGGCGCTGGCGCGGCATGCCGAGGTCGTCGTAGGGCAGCTTGCCGTCGCTCGGCAGCGACGCCAGCGGCGGCACGCCGAGCTCGGCGGCAACCTCGTTGACCATCCATTGCAGCGAGAGGTCGCTGAGGCCAGTACGTTGATCGGGGTAGACGCTGCCCGGTCGGGTTGCCGCGTAGCTCCCGCCGACGTCGCAATGGACGCCGGGAAACCAGAGCTGCTTCAGGGTGCGGCCTTCGCGGTCGAAGTCGCTCGCTGCGTCGTAGAGGCGCGGAACGAACGGCCAGCGATGCTCGTCGAGCGCGAGCGCGTGGCGCACGTGATGGATCTTCGGCTTGTCGTGGAAGGTCGCGGTCGACGGGTTGTCGCGCGAGCCGAGCAGCGGCAGGCCGACCGACTCGACGGTGTCCCAGACGCCGACCCAGTGGACCGCCGCCGGGCGCGAGAAGTTTCGCCGCACCTCGTCGGCGAGCTCGTTGCGGGTGACGTGCGTTTCCTCCTCGGCCGGTTGCGTCGCCTCCGCCGCGGCCTTGCCCGGCCGCGCCATGCCGACGTGCAGCATGCGGCCGAGCGCGCGTCGCCAGTTCTTGCGGCCGTGCACCTGTTCGGGCTCGGGAGGCTGCGAGAAGTAGATCCTGACGAGGGTCGGGATCAAAGGCTCGTGCTCGCGCTCGAGGACGCCGAACAGGTTGACCATTCCGACCACGGCACGCGCAGTGAAGGCACCGCGCGAGAAGCCGAAGCAGAAGATGCGGTCCGCCGGCCGCCAGTTCTGCATCAGGAAGCGGTACGCCTCGCCGATGTTTTCGTAGACGCCGCGGCCCGACGCCAGCCCGGCGATCCGGTCGGCGCGCCGCTTTAGCAGGTCGACCAGCCCGGTCGGCGGCGCCGCGTCCGGCGTGCCGACGCCCGGGTCGTAGTACAGCAGGGTGGCGGCCGGATCGGCGTGCTTGCGCAGATAGCCGTGCAGGAGCAGGACGTTGGTGTCCTGGACGCCGCCGGTCAACGTGTTGTTGGTGCCGTCGCAGCAGACGACGAGATTGCGCGCCTTCTCGTTCGCCGAGTCGGCACTCGCGGGGGCGGCGGCCTGGTGCATGGCGCCATTCTGTCCGCAGACCGCCGCATCGACGGTCGAGGCGAGGCGCAGCGCCTCATCGAAATCGATGAAGCGCGGCGCCGGCAAGCCGGCTCGATCAGAACGTCGGCTCGGTCTCCTGCAACGCCTCGTAGAGCTTGGCGAAGGCGGCGTCGGGGCTGCCGTCGGCGCTGCCGCAGAGCGCGCGCATCTTCGCCGGCAACGACGCGAGCGCCGCTTCGGCGCTGCTCTTCTGGGCGACGGTCGCGGCGAGCGCGCAGGCGCTGCGCAAGGTCACGTCGAGCGCCCCGTCGCTGTCGGACGAAGGCTGCGTCGCCTTGCGGATCGTGTCGGCGACCGGCTGCGGGAAGCCGATCGTCTCGACCCAGAGCGCGCCGACCGCGGCGTGGTCGATGCCGAACGCCTCGGCCTCGACCGCGGCCAGCTCGGCGCCGCGAACGACGGCGAAGCCGGTGAACATGACGTCGGCGATCTCGGGATACGTCTGGCACAGGATCAGGTGGCCGGTGGCATGGAGCAGGCCGCACACGTACGCCTCCTCCGCGTCGGCGCCCAGGCGTGGCGCCAGCTTGCTCGCGGCGGTCGCGGCCACGAGCGCATCGCGCCAGAAGGTGGGCAGGTCGATTCCCGGGATGTCCTTGAACGCCGACGAGACGCCGCAGGCGACGATCAGCTTGTTGAGCGCCTGCATGCCGATCAGCGCGACGGCGGCGTCGATCGATGCCATCGAGCGCTGGCCGCCGAAGAACGACGAGTTCGCCAGGCGCAGCACCTTGGCGCTCAGCACCGGGTCCTGCGCCAGCGCTTCGCCGATCCGGCGCGAGTCGACGTCGGGATCGCGCAGCGCCGCGATCAGGCGCTGGACGACGCGCGGGATCGTCGGCAGCTCGACCTTGCCGGCGGCGATGTCGTTGATGAAGTTGGGCCGGCGCACGAGGTCCTCGGCCGGGATCGGCGCGCGCTCCTTCTTGATCGGCTCGAGCGTGTACGACGGCGTGTATGCGACGGTGGGGTCGCCCGCGGCCTTCATCGGCGCGCCGCCTTCGCGCTCTCGGCGCGATGCTCGGGCCGCATCGCCATCCGGGTCCGGCAGCCGCGCGCAAAGTTCTCGCAGCCCCAGAACTCGCGGCCGCCTTCGCGCGCCGTCCGCTCGATCAGCTTGATGCCGCAGCTCGCGCAGGTCGGCCGCCACCAGTCGCCCTCGAAGGCGACTTGCAGCAGCGCGTCCTGCTGTGCCTGATCGCGGTCGGCGATCAGGCGAAGCAGCCCGTCGACGTCGTGCAGGCCGATGCCGTTGGCGTCGGCGAACTCGCGCGCGTCGGCGCTGAAGTCGGAGGTCGTCACGAACTGGCCGCGCGCGATGCCGTGCTGCGCCATCACGGCGCCCAGCTCGCGCACCTCGCGGACGCCGACCTTCTGCCGCATCCACTCCTTGCACCGGACGATGCCGACCGGGGCATCGCCGCTGGCGTGGTGCGCCGGATACAGCCAGATGTCGACGCCGCCGTCGGCGCCGTGCGCCTGCGACCTCGTCGCGAAGCCGGCCTGCGCGAACAGCGTCTCGACGACCGCTTCGAAGCGGCGCCACTCGATCAGCGCGAAGACCTCGCGCGACCAGCGATCGAGCGCGGCGGGCGTCGGCGCGAGGCGGGGCGAATTGGCGGCGTCGCGCGCCGGCATGATCGCCGGCTCGGCGATCCGGCCGGCGCGAATCAGGCGCGCGGCGATCGCCCGCGGCAGGCGCTCTTGCTCGGCGTCGAGGCCGGTTGCGCGCGCGGGAGGGTCCTGGCGCCAGGGCATGGCGTGTCTCCAATGGAGGGGAGACCGATGTTAGGAAGCGGCGGTCGCGCGTGCGCGTCGCCTCGCGCGCGGCGCGTGAAGCCCTGCACGGCGAATCGCCGTGCAGATCGATACAACCGTCGGGTGGCCGTCAGGCCCCGGCGCGAACCAGCCGTAGCGGGAACTTGGACTGGCCGTTGTTGGCCCGCACCTTGCCGTTGGCGAAGCTGATCAACCAGGCGTTGAGGTCGTCGTCGCTGCCCGCGCGCGTCGCCCAGAACAGCTTCGCCGGCGTCTGCGGGAACGCCTGCGAGTCGATCCGCGGCTTCTTCTTCGTCGTCATGTCGACCAGGGCGACGAGCTCCTCGCGCGCCGGAATTCGCCACGCCTTGCCTTCGCGCTGGGCGATCGCCGTGGCCGCCTTCTTGGCGCCCGCGTAGCTGAAGGTCGCGGCCTTGCCGCTGCATGCCTTGCCGTCCCAGTGCGTTCCCTCGACGCAGCGGTGCCAGACGAGGTGGCTCACCGAATCGGTCACCTCGTGGCCGTCCGCGGAGATCGCGAAGCGCCCCTGGGCGTGAGCGACGCAGGCGGTGAGCGAGATCAGCGCCAGGGCCGCGATGCGGGGGCCGAGCGCGGCCGCGCGTGACAGTGTCATGGGATCTCCGACGTCCGGCTCGGGTCCGGAGCGGACCGCGATGCGGGCGAATTATAGAAATGAACCCATCGCTGCAAACGGCCCGTGCGCCCGGGGCGCTCGTCGTGCCAACGGTGCTGCCGATCGCGGTGGCTATCCTCGGGCTCGAAAGGACGCGGATGGACACCGATATCCTGGTCGTCGGCGCCGGCCCCGCCGGTCTTGCCGTCGCGGCGGCGCTGAAGGCGAAGGGGCGCCGGCCGCTCGTGATCGAGAAGGCGACGCAGGTGGGCGCGTCGTGGCGCGATCACTACGAACGGCTGCACCTGCACACCGTCAAGTCGCTGTCGGCGCTTCCCGGGCTTGCCTTTCCGGCCGATGCGCCTCGCTACGTGCCGCGCCAGGGCGTCGTCGACTACCTCGTCGCCTATGCGGCGCATGCCGGCATCGAGCCTTGCTTCGGCGCGGAAGCGACCGCGATCGTTCGCGACGGCGACGGCGCATGGCGAACGACGACGCGATCGGGCCGTTCCTTCCGCTCGCGCGCCGTCGTCGTCACGACCGGCGCCAACAACGTCCCGTCGCCGGCGGAGATCGAAGGCGAGGAGACGTTCGCCGGCGCCATCCTTCACAGCCGCGACTACCGCAACGCCGCGCCTTTCGCCGGCCGGCGCGTCCTCGTCGTCGGCCTCGGCAACACCGGCGCGGAGATCGCCCTCGATCTCGCCGAGCACGGCGTCGCCGTCGCGCTCTCGGTGCGCTCGCCGGTCAACATCGTCCTGCGGGATGTCCTCGGCCGGCCGACGCAGAAGACGTCGATCCTGCTGGCGCGGCTGCCGAACGCGCTTGGCGACGCGCTCGCGCGCGTGTTCCGCGACCTCAGCGTCGGCGACATCGCCCGCTGGGGCCTCGAGCCCTCGCCGCTCTCGCCGCTGCGCCAGCTGCGCGAGCACGGCAAGACGCCGGTGATCGACGTCGGCACGCTGGCGCGGATCAAGTCGGGCGAGATCGCCGTCTATCCGGCGATCAGGCGGCTCAACGGCGATGGCGTCGAGTTCGTCGACGGCCGCATCTGGAACGCCGATCGCGTCGTCCTCGCGACCGGCTATCGCGCCGCGATCGATTCGCTTTTCCCGGACATCGACGTTCCGGTCGACGGCGGCGGCCTGCCGAGCACGCTGGCCGGAACGGGCGATCTCGACGGCGTCTATTTCGTCGGCTTCGACACGCGTCAGCCGGGCGGCCTTTTGCGCACGATCGCCCACCAGGCGGTCGCTGTCGCCGAGCGGATCGACGCGGCGCTGCCGTCGCCGGCCGCTGCCTAGGCGAGCTCGGGTTCGCCGCGACCGGCGCGCTCGACTAGCATCGCGGTCTGCGGCCGGATCGAGTTCCGCGCCGCCATCGCGAGCACATCGGCACACGAACAAGAAAGCCAGAGACCGCCGTTGAACCCGAACGAGATCGCCATCTACGCCGCCGAGACGAAGGCGATCGTCCAGGTCCTCTGGGGGCTGCTGCTCATCGTCGCGATCACGCTGGTCATCGTGTCGGTCCTCTACGTGCTGCTGCGCCTGAAGGTGCGATCGAACCGGCAGCACGAGGCGCAGCTGGCGCGCGGCCTTGCCGCGAAGTCGGAAGAGATCGCCCGCCTCGAGGCGCGGATCGCCGCGCTGACCGAGATCGAGGAGGGCGTCGAGGAGCTCAAGTCGGAGGTGCGTCGTGCCGACGCGATCCGCGGCAAGAGCGAGAAGCGCCTGCAGGAGCAGAACGCCGAGCTCGACGGGCTTCGCACGGTCGCGGCGCAGCGGATGGCCGAGCTCGAGCGCCTGCGCAAGATCGTCGAGCACGTCGATACCGGCTTCGACCCCTGATGAAGCTGGCGCCCAGGTGGCGGTCGGCGGTCGCTTCGCGAGAAGGCGCTGCGCGCACATCGGCCGCGGCCGCGCCGAGCGGCTCGTCGACCTCCGCGAGGTGATGGCCTCCGCCCATCCGTCCTGGAAGTGTCCGAACTGCGCGGTCGCGGTCGCGACCCCGTTCTGCCCCACCTGCGGCGAGCGCCCGGTCGGCCCGCTCGACCTGTCGCTGAAGGGAATCGCGGCGCAGCTGCTGAAGACGCTGGCCGGTCTCGATGGACGGCTTGTCCGCAGCATGCGACTGCTTCTTCGCCATCCGGGCCGGCTCACGCTCGCGTACGCCGAGGGCCGGCGCAAGCCGTTCATCGGACCGTTCCAGCTGTTCCTGATCGCCAACGTCGCTTTCTTCGCGGTCCAGTCGCTCACCCACACGCGGGTGTTCTCGTCGTCGCTCGACTCGCACCTGCACCATCAGGACTGGAGCGCGCTGGCGCAGGAGCTCGTGGCGCAGCACCTGGCAGCCACCGGGACGACGCTCGATCGCTTTGCGCCGCTGTTCGACCGGGCCGTCGTCCTCAATGCCAAGTCGCTCGTGATCGCGATGGCGGCGCCGTTCGCTGCGTTGCTGCCGCTCTTCTTCTTGCGCAGCCATCGGCCGTTCTCGATCCACATCGTCTTCGCGCTGCACCTGTACGCGTTCCTCCTCCTCCTGTTTTGCGTTGCCCTCACAGGCGCGGCGATCGATGTCGCGCTCGGCGGGGCGGGCCTCGCGTCGCCGGGCGTCGACAACGTGCTGACGGCGCTGATCCTCGCCAGCTCGACGATGTATCTCTATCTCGCATCGGGCGAGGTGTACGGTGCGAGCGGCTGGCAGCGGATCGTGAAGTCACTGCTGCTCGCGCTCGCGGTCGGCGTGATCGTCGTCGGCTACCGCTTCGCGATCTTCGCGGCGACCCTCTACACGACTTGAAGCGGATCGAGCGGCCTCGCGCCGGCCATCCGTTCGCTGTTGCTTCCGGACACACGTGAAGCATTCGCACGCAGGAGCGTGAAAAATCGTCGCATCGCTCGATGAAGCACGGGCTGCGATCCGGAGTGGAGGACAAATAGTGCCGTTTCCTGACGTACCAGGGCGCTTTCGGGCACGGGCACGTCGCCTGCGTGGGAGGAGGGCACCGGCATTCGTATCCATTCGTCGCCGGCACCCTCCACCTCGACGAAAGCGCTGTCCCTGTGTTAGCCAATTGGAAGGACGAACCTCGTGAGGCCCCGGTGCTAGGCCGCTTCGGCCGCTCGTCCGCGGCGGGCGCGTGGCTCAAGCGCGAAGAGTCGATCATGGGCACCGCCATCGGCGTCGAGCTCTGGTGCGAGCAGCGCGGCGCGGGCGAAGCGGCGATCACGGCGG
>Ga0207644_10000129_pt1 | contig 54482 bp, 39 predicted proteins | sample KBSS73metaG_FD_184326 | JGI IMG/M metagenome (GOLD analysis project Ga0207644, IMG submission 184326) | Switchgrass rhizosphere microbial communities from Kellogg Biological Station, Michigan, USA - KBS S7-3 metaG (SPAdes) (version 2) | ecosystem: Host-associated > Plants > Roots > Rhizosphere... | reverse complement strand
CTCTGCCGCAGCTCGCGGCGACGTGACCACTCATGAGTTGGCTTCGGCGGTATCGCATCCGACTGTACCTGCGCAACTCGATTTGGGTGTGGCCGGCGATCAGCATCGTCGCGGCCCTGATTAGCGTCGCGGTGCTGGTGCGTGTGGAATGGCGGCTTGGCTGGCAGATGCGGATCAATCCCGATACCGCGCGCGCGATTATGGCCACCGTTGCGGGTTCAACTTTCACCCTGGTCGTACTGGTTTCTTCCACGGTTTTAGTCGCGGTCCAGTTGGCGAGCGCGCAACTGACGCCACGAATCATCGCGATGATCTATCGCAGTCCTTATCGCAAACTGGCGCTGGCCCTCTTCGTCTTTACTTTCACTTTTTCGGTGGCCGTGCTGGTGCGCATCGAAGATCGCGTGCCGTTGATTGCCAGTTATATCGCCGCTTACGGCTTTCTGGTCAACCTCGCACTCTTTCTGTTGTTCGTCGACGGAATGGGAAAGACGCTGCGACCGAGCGCCGCGTTTCGCGTCGTCGGATTGACGGCGCGCGATGTTATTCGACAAGTTTATCCGTCGCCGCTGACCGAAGCTTCCAGGTTTCCCGAACCCGTTGAGCTTCACAATAACGGCCAGCCGCGCACAGTGACGTGCGCGATTGACGGAGCCGTGCTGGCTTTCGATAAGAAGGGCCTGATCGCGTTGGCGACAGAGTCCGACTGCCTGATCGAAATGACACCAGAGGTGGGCGACTTCATCGTGAACGGCGATCCTCTGTTTCGCATTTACCAGGGTGGAAGTGACTTGTCAGATGAGCAGTTGCAAGACATGGTCGCGATCGGCCACGAACGTACGCTGGAACAAGACCCACTCTTTGCCTTTCGCATCATCGTGGACATTGCGAGCAAAGCTCTATCACCGGCCGTAAACGATCCGACGACGGCCGTGCTGGCCATCGATCACATCCATCATCTGCTGCGCGACATTGGCAAGCGTTACCTGGCTGAAGGACACGAACGCGACGCTGCGGGAAAGTTGCGACTGATTTATCGCACGCCGAACTGGGAGGATTTTGTGAGGCTGGGAACAACCGAGATTCGCCAGTACGGCGCGGAGAGCATACAGGTGCAAAGGCGTCTGCGCGCGATGCTGGAGAATTTGATCGAGACGCTGCCCGAACGACGCGCGCCGATTCTGCGACAGGAGCTGGTGTTGCTCACAACGTCTTCGAAGCGTTCATTTCCGGATTTGGCGGATCAGACTTTGGCTGAAGCGGGCGACCTGCAAGGCATTGGCGGAAGCTATGAAGAGATTGATGAAGATGTGCCTGCGGTCAGTAAGCAGTGAGCAGTAAGCGGGCGGCAGGCGGCAGGCGCACTATGACCGATAAACTATTACCCGCGGTCTTCATCCTTCATCCTTCATCCTTCATCCTTCCGTCCTCATCATTACTATTCTCTTTCCCCTGTCAAATCTGACAGTTACCTCGATAAGGACACGAAACCTAGACTCAGTAACTGAGGTGTCAGGCGCGCTGCGCCCGAAAACCGCTTAAAGCAGGAAGTGAATTCATGCGAACAAGAATCTATTCGCTCACGCTGGTTTTGATCGTTTCCCTCTCGTTGGTTTCGCTTCGGCCGAACGCATCACACGCGCAAAGGTCGAAGTCCACGCGTCCATCATCATTGCAATCCATTGATGCCGGCTGGCCGCGTGCGTACAACCTGCCGAGCGAAGCCCAAATCGTCATCTTTCAACCACAGGTGATGAACTGGGACGGACAGAAGCACATGGTCGCGATGTCGGCTGTCTCGTACGTGGCGAAAGGTGAAGACAAGCCGGCGATGGGCACGATCAAGTTGGAAGCCGACACTTCGGTGGCGCTGACAGAGCGGTTGGTGAAGTTTTCGACGGTGAAGGTCACCGAAACGAATTTTCAAACTCTTTCGAAAGAGCAGACGCAGGAGATCGTCGCACAGGTCGAGCAAACGCTCCCGAAAGAAGATCGCTTGATCGGACTCGATCGCGTCCTGACGCAAGTCGATAAGAGTCTGGTGGCCCCAAAGAACGTAGAAGGACTCAAAGCCGATCCGCCGCAAATCTTTATGAGCACGACGCCGGCGATTCTGGTGAGTTTCGACGGCCAGCCGATTTGGAGTCCAATCAAGGACAATGACCTCAAGTTTGCGGTGAATACTAACTGGGATTTCTTCGAGTACGCACCGACCAAAACCTATTACCTGCGTGACGATGCGAGTTGGTTGAAAGCGCCGGCCGTGAACGGCCCGTGGACGCCCGCCGGAAAGTTACCGGAGAGCTTCAAAAAGTTGCCGGCTGAGGACGAAAACTGGAAAGCAGTCGTGCTGAATCTGCCGGGCAAACCCATCACAAAACCGCCTAAAGTGAACGTGACGACAAAGCCCGCAGAATTAATTCTGATGGAAGGCGATCCAAAGTATGTGCCGGTGCTGGGAACAAGTCTTCTGTGGATCAGCAACACAGAGAGCGACCTGTTTCGGCTGGGACAAAGCGGGCCGATATTTTATCTGGTAGCAGGCCGGTGGTTTCGCGCACCTAACATCAACGGCGGGGACTGGCGGTTTGCTACGCCTGAGTTACCGGAAGACTTCAAGAAAATTTCGCTGGAGCATCCGCGTTCGCGCGTGCTCGCGTCTGTACCGGGAACGGATCAAGCCGCCGAAGCTGTCTTGTTAGCCCAGGTGCCACAGATCGCTCGCGTCAACAAAAAAGAGATTCGAGCGCCTGAAGTGATGTACCAGGGCGAACCTCAATTCCAACCGATCGACGGGACGACACTTCATCGCGCCGTCAACACCGACAAAGAGATCATCAAAGCCGGCGACAGTTATTACTTGTGTTACCAGGGTGTCTGGTTTGTCTCGACCGGTCCTGCGGGCGCATGGTCATTGGCGACTTCAATTCCGGAAGAGATTTACAAAATTCCGCCGAGCTCGCCGGTTTACGACGTCACGTACGTCACACTCGAACCTGATGACAACGCAGGTGACGATTGGGTGACTTATGCAGCGACCGCGGGCTACACCGGAACAATGATCGGCTGGGGCTGCACGATGTGGGGCACCGGTTGGTACTACGATCCGTATTACTGGTATGGCGGTTACTATCCGATTTATTACCCGTACTGGCGAACGTACGGCTACGGCGCCTGGTACAACCCCTACACCGGAATCTACGGCACAGCAGGAAGAATCTATGGACCGTACGGCGGCGTCGGTTTCGGCGCGCGTTACAACCCGGCAACCGGAACGTACGCGCGTGGCGCATTCGCTTATGGACCATACGGCGCACGCGGCGCGGCGCAAGCGTACAACCCGCGCACGGGCACTTACGCGCAGACACGACAAGGCTCCGGCGTTTACGGAAGCTGGGGATCGACGCAAGTGCAACGCGGAGACAACTGGGCGAGTACGAAACGATTCACCAGCAGCGCGGGCAACACGACGCGAATAACCCAAGGAAGCGGAGGCGGAACTTTGGTAAATCGTCGTGGTGAGGGCTTTGTCGGATCGAAAGGCGACAACGTTTACGCCGGGCGCGATGGCAACGCGTATCGCCGGGATGCGAACGGCAACTGGAACAAGTGGGACAACGGCCAATGGAACCAGGTGCAGAAGCCCGACGGCAGCGTCCGCGACAGCATGATGAGTCAGGAAGGCCGGCAGCGGGATCGGCTTTCGAACCGCGACAATGCCACAGGCGATCGGGCCGGGGACCGTGGCAACCGTCCCAGCCAGATGGATCAATCGACACGACAGAATCTTGACCGCGACGCAAAGGCCCGGCGTGAGGGCGCACAGCGCACGCGAGACCTCGGAACTTATCAAAACCGCAGCGTTTCAAGGCCTTCTAACCCGGGCAGTTACCGCGGTGGTGGGTTTGGCGGCGGCGGTATGCGCGGTGGCGGCATGCGCGGAGGTGGTGGAAGACGTAGATAATTTGACTCCCATGGCCGCTGCAAATTTCCTTTCCAAATGTGAATCACATCATGTACGATGGCGCATAGAAGGTATAAACTGCTCTGCAGTTGCACATCGCGCTTGGAAGCCGTTGAATAGCGCGGCCTCCCTCCTGAATCAAAGTCTCGCCCAAATATCTCGCTACGGAATACCGTGGGAGGTTAGTGTCTCGGAAGTAGGGTAAAGCAATGCGTCTCCCCGAACGTACCAGTGAGACTGGCGGAGGCTATCCTCAAAGGATCAGCGCGCGATTCTTCGGAGATCGCGTTGTACTAGCGAAGCTCGTAGACAAGGTCGTCCATGGGCTGACGGCCTTCGTCGCCAGTAAAAGGAATCGTGCCTCCTACGTAGCCTGGCCCCTCCTGGCCGTTCTCCTGTTCCTCTCAACACCAGCGACCGTGCGATTCGTCGTTGTCGCACAATCCGACGTTGCGAACGCAACCCTCGAGGGTGTGATCGAAGATCAACAAGGCGCCGGCTTGAGTGACGCTACAGTCACCGTGACAAGTGCCGAACGCGGATTCGTGCGCACTGCCAGGACGAACGATGAAGGACGTTACCGAGTGCAATTACTGCAACCGGGAGTTTACGAACTACGCGTTGATGCGCCCGGATTTCAGTCGCAGATTTTGCAGAAGCTTACTCTCAACGTCGGACAAATACAGTTGCAGGATGTCCGGCTAGAGGTTAGTCAAATCAACGAAACGGTACGCGTTGTCGCAGCGCCGGCGCTCGTTGATATCGAGCGCACACAGCAATCCGCGACGATCGAACGACAGCTGATTGATACGCTTCCGAATCTGTCCCGGAATTTCACGTCATACATTTTCATTCAGCCAGGTATTACTGATGTGGCGGCTGCCCGCGTGCAGCAGACACGCGTGGCGCCAACGCCTAACTCTGGCTTTTCCGTCGGCGGCGGTAATGGACGATTCAATTACGTTTCAATCGATGGCGGCGAAAACGATTCGGGCGCGGGCAACCTCAGAATCCGCAACCTGAGCATCGAGGCGGTGCAAGAATTTCAGGTTAATCAGAATGCTTATGCTGCTGAGTACGGCTTCTCTGCCGGCAGTGCGATCAATGTCATCACCCGCAGTGGCGCCAACACTTTCCATGGTTCAGGTTATTTGTTTTATCGATCGGAAAAGACCGCCGCGCGCGATCCCCTAAATACGACTGACAAAAAAGCACCAGAGCAGCGAGTACTGCCGGGTTTCACCTTCGATGGTCCGCTGGTCAAGAATCGGGCTTTCTTCTTCACGTCGTTTGAAGCGCTTAAATACGACATCACGCGACTGCGTTCGTATAGCTCCAACGGCGCGCTACTTCTGCCGACCGCAGCGCAGTCGGCGTACCTGCAAACACTTTCTTCGGGGCCGAACGCAACCGATGTCACGCGGGAGATCGCGTCTCGATTGCAGTCCGCACTAACCACGACAAATTATCCAACGACGCTGGAGTTGCTGCACATCAGTGAAGGGCGATTCAGCGCGCCGAGCCGGACCTACAATTGGTCCACGCGTTTGGACTACAACCGTGGCCCTCACGATTTCTTCAACGGCCGATTCACCTGGGCCAAGGAAGATAACAACCTGCTGCCCGCTGACAATGTGGCGGCGCCAACGAATGCGATTATTGAAGTGCTCGCGGACTACACGGCCGTCGGATCGTGGGGTCACATTTTCCAGAACAACCTCATCAACCAGCTCCGCTTTCAGTTTGCCGATGACGACTACAGCCAGGTGTCGGCAGCCCCCGAAAGCACTCTGGTCCGCATTGCCGGGCTGCTGGATTACGGCCGCGTGCTGCCGATCCCCTCGGTGACGAAGCAGAAACGTTATCAATTTGACGACGTCTTGATCTGGAGCGTCGGCGCGCGAGAATTTAAATTCGGCGCGTCCTATCGTCCGGTGGACGCGCATCTTGATAACCCACTCGCCTTTGGTGGAATTTTTACGTTTTCCGCCGGTCAAACATTGACGCGCGCGGCCGCGCCAGCGGATTTGGCAATACTCGTGGGTGCCTTGGCGCCCCCAGCAGATACGATTCTCACTTCGCTTCAAGCTTTAGATCTGGGCGTGCCGGCGAATTGGCAACAAGGTTTCGGAACGGCAAGCTTTCAGGCTTGGCAACATAATTTCGGCGGCTTTGGAGAGGTTTCATGGCGGATAAGTCCGCGGCTGACTTTGAACCTCGGCGCACGTTTGAATTTCGACGGCGAGCCCCGGCCCTTGGACCGCAACGTCAGCCTATCCCCTCGCGCCGGCTTTGCGTGGGATCCATTTGGCAAAGGCAAGACCGTGATCCGCGGCGGGTTTGGCACGTTCTATGGTTCCGTTTCACTTCAGGTTCTGGACGCAGCGACTTTGCAGGTCGACAGCGGCGAGTTCATCAATCTTCAATCGCGGACGCTGGCCGATGGCGCACAGTCGACACAAGCACTCTGGGCTTACGGCGTCAGTCTCGGCAAACTGCCTTTCACCGCGCTCAGCGAGGCTGATGTTCGCGCGTTTGGAATAGTCCCGCTTCCGGGTCAACCTAACCGGCGAATCGCCGAAGCTGCGGCTGACTACGACAGTCCTTACACGGTCCAGGCGAGCTTCGGTATCTCGCAAGACCTTGGTCACCGTTTAGTGCTCGAGGTCGCCGGGCAGATGTTTCATGGCGTCCACCTGCCGATCGCGATCGAGGGAAATTACCGCGAGAACGGTCAGTTAGTTCCGGTGACCGGTTTGCCCGGAAGCGACTTATTCGGCCCCCAACTCATCCGTATCGATCCTTCTATCTCACAAAAGATTGTTCATTCATCGGAAGGCAATTCGATCTATTACGGAATGACCTCTTCCCTGCTCAAGCAGTTCAGCGAGGGATTCCAGTTCCGGGCCAGTTACACCTACAGCAAAGCGATTGACGACGTGCTCGATTTCTCAGGCGCCTCGACGCCCTACCTGCCGACACGCCGACGCGTGGATCGCGGACGCTCAGGTTACGACCTTCGTCATAGTTTTGTTTTGAGCGGAACGTACCAAACTCCGTTCAATGGAAGCGAAGGAACCTGGGTAGCGCGAACGTTCGCTAATATTACGGTCGGTCCCATCGTCACCTTACGCAGTGGCTTTCCATTTAATCTTTACATCGGACGCGATGTTAACGGCGATCTAAATACCACGGATCGTCCGTTTCACGCGCCCCGAAACTCAGGACTGGGTGAGAACTATTACAGTCTGGATGTCAGATTCACCAAGTCCTTCCACCTTCGTTCTATTTCAGAAGCAGCCAAACTCGATCTCATTGTCGAAGCGACTAACTTGCTTAACCGCGCGAATTTCTTACGCGTGAACGACGTGGTTTGTGGGACGACATCCCAACCGGGATTCATCAATGGTTGTGACCCGAAATTCCTGTATGGGCCATTCGACTTCAAGGGAATCAGCAACCTTCCACCAACTGCGCCACTGGCATTCGTGAGCGCGGCGCCTGCTCGCCAATTTCAATTCGGATTGAAGCTGGAACTTTAGAGTCTATGCAAACGAACCCCTTTGCACTGACTACAAAATTGACGCGCGCGGCTTTGTTCGCAGTGGCGATGACACTCTTTGCCGCGACCTCCGCGCCGGCCCAGACTGCGCAACCAACCAGGCGAGTGCTGATGGTCTTCTCGCATCAGGCCGACAATCCAGCTCAAGCTGTCGTCGAGCACGGGTTACGTTCCACGCTTGAAAAGAATTCGCCGGCGCCCGTCGAAACGTATTCGGAATATCTCGATGCGGTGCGAACGCCAATAGATGGTTATGAGAAGGAATTGGTCGATCAGCTACAGCGCAAATACGCCGGAAAGAACTTCGACCTTATTTTTGCCCTCAATCCGCCCGCTTTGAAATTGCTCACGAAAAATCGCGCAGCACTGTTCCCCAACACTCCCATTGTTTTCCTTGTCCTTGACCAACAAAACCTCAAAGACATAGATATCGGACCGAACATAACCGGTATCTGGGGTGAGGTTGACTACAAAGCGACGGCCGACGTTGCGCTCGGTCTGCATCCTGGTACGAAGCAGCTAGTGGTGATCTCGGGAACGGGCGAGTGGGACGACTACTGGCGCTCGATTGTGCAGGGGCAATTGCGCCCCTTCGAATCGCGTATCCGGATCTCTTATCTTACCGGCCTGACGATTCCAGAACTGCAAAAGGCGGTCGCCAATTTGCAATCCCAAACCGTAGTTCTGTTCGTCTCGAGCACGCGCGACCGCGCAGGTAATACTCCCGGAAATTTGGAAGTCGTTCGTCAAATTTGCGCCGTCTCAAATGCGCCAGTTTATGGCAGCAGCGAGTCCCAGGTCGGATTGGGAATTGTGGGCGGCCGAGTGATCAATTTTGACGCTCTGGGACTCGAAGGCGCGAACATTGGCTTGCGGGTGATGAACGGAGAAAAGCCAGAGACGATTGCGCCTCACGGAGTTCTCAGCGTTCCAACATTTGACGCGCGCGAGCTTAAACATTGGGGCATCAGCGAAAGAAGTCTTCCTGCGGGCTCGATCGTCAAATTCACCGACACCTCACTCTGGACGCAGTACAAATGGATCATCATTGGCCTGATTGTCGCAGTCATTGTCGAGGGAGTGCTCATCGCGCAAATGCTTTACGCGGACAAAAAGCGGCGCCAAGCCGAACAAAAGACCCGGCGGGCTGATCAGCGCGTGCGTGAAATTGTTTCCAACGTCCCGGGGATCGTCTGGGAAACCATAATCGATCCGAAAACAAAAGAGAGAAAAACGACTTTCATCAGCGACTATGTGAAAACGATGCTGGGCTATACGCCCAAGGAATGGCTGGCACAACCACTGGGTTTCGGAGCACGCATAATGCCCGAGGAAGATCGCGAGCGCGTCCTCCAGGAAAGCGAGCAAGCAGTGGCCACCGGCAAAGATGTCGTGTCGCAATTCCGCTGGCGGGCTAAAGACGGGCGTCTGGTGTGGGTCGAAACCTACCTGCACCCCGTAACGAATCAAAATGGCAAAGTCGAGGGTTTGCGTGGTGTCTCTCTGGACATAACGAACCGAAAGCTAACAGAAGAAAAATCGCACGCCCTGCTAGAAGCTGTTCCAGACTTGATGTTCCTGCACTCGCGAGACGGAGTTTATCTGGACTACCACTGCAAAGATCCTCGAGACCTCTTTGTTAGTCCCGACAAATTTCTCGGCAAAAATGTTCGTGATGTGCTGCCGCCAGAATTGGTTCGCGAGATCCTCGCCGGTCTCAAGCGGGCTGTTAACGGGGCCGAACCTTACGTATTCGAGTACGAGTTGCCGATTGGCGGGAAGAATCGTTGGTACGAAGCGCGGATGGTATCGTCCGGCGAGAACGTTTTGACCGTCGTTCGCGATATCACCGAGCGGAAGACGACGGAGAACGCGCTGCGAGAGAGCGAAGAGCGATCGCGCAGAGCGCAGCAGGCTGCGCGAGTAGGCACCTGGGAATGGGACATCACAACCGGAACGTCCGTGTGGTCAGACATGATCTGGCATTTGCTCGGACTTAAGAAGACAGCAGATCCGACCACGGTAGAAAGATTCGTTGACAGCATCCATCCCGACGACCGCGAACGAGTGATGCAGAAAATAAAGACAGTGTTAGCCAGCGACAGCAGCGAATACTACGACGAGTTTCGGATGGTCCATCCTGATGGAAAGGTGGTTTGGCTATCGTCAAGCGGGCTCCTGACGCGCGCGCCCGACGGCACGCCTGAGCGAATGATCGGCGTGAACATCGACATTACTAAGCGAAGGCTGGCCGAACAGACGGCGCGCGAAACCCAGGAAAAAGAGATAGCGATCCTTAACGCAATTCCCGACCTCATGTTTCTGCAGACAAGGGACGGTGTCTATCTCGATTATCACGCCAGCGAAAAAGAGCAGTTGTTGATTCCGCCCGAACAATACCTGGGCAAGAACATGCGGGATATTCTGCCGCCAGATCTCGCCGAGAAATTTGCCGACTATTTTCAACGAGCAGACGAAACGGGCGAAATCCAAATCGTCGAATACGCCCTGCCGATGCGTGATGGCGAGCATTGGTACGAGTCCCGGCTGGTAACCAGCGGCGAAAACATTCTTAGCGTCGTGCGCGACATCACTGAGCGCAAGCAGGCAGTTGATTACTTGCGCCAGAGCGAGGAGCGATTCGGCAAAGCGTTTCGCTCGAATCCACAGCCAATGTCCATCACCACACTGGCCGACGGCATATACATCGACGTGAACGACAGCTTTCTCGAAGTGAGCGGATATTCGAGGAAAGAGGTTGTCGGCCACAGCTCTCTTGCGCTTGGTGTCTGGGTTGAGCCGGAAAAACGGGCAGACTTCATGGGCCAGTTGATGCAGCGCGGATCACTGTCGAATGTGGAAACTGCCCTCCGGACGAAAGAAGGTAAGGAGCGAATCTTGCTGTCATCAGCAGAACGAGTCGAAATCGGAGGCCAGGACTGCGTGTTAATCACCTCCAGCGATATTACTGAGCGCACGGCTGCGCAAAAAGCTCTGCGCGAAAGCGAGGCGCGCTATCGCGAGATGGCTGAGACGGCTGCCCGCGCCCACGAAGAGCTGGTCATAACTCACGAAGAAGTGCAGCGGCTGAAGGATCAACTGGAAGTAGAAAACATTTATCTGCAGGAAGAGATTCGGCTGGCCAAGAACGTCGGCGAGATGGTAGGCGAAAGCGATGCAATTAAATATGTCATGTTCAAAGTCAGCCACGTCGCAGTCACAGACTCGACCGTTCTGATTACCGGCGAAACGGGGACCGGAAAGGAACTGGTGGCCCGCGCCATTCATAGCTCCAGCACTCGCAGCGATCGTGCCTTGATCACCGTAAACTGTGCCGCGCTGCCATCAACGCTAATCGAAAGCGAATTGTTTGGTCACGAAAAGGGCGCGTTCACCGGCGCTGCCACCAAGAAACCGGGCCGCTTTGAGCTTGCCGATGGCGGCACGATCTTCCTGGATGAAGTCGGCGAACTGCCCATCGAATCTCAAGTCAAACTTTTGCGAGTCATTCAGGAAGGCGAGGTGCATAGGCTCGGTGGTGGTAAACCAATCAAAGTAGATGTGCGCATCATTGCCGCAACTAACCGTAACTTAAAGCGCGAAATTGAACTTGGCACTTTTCGCGAGGACCTCTGGTATCGACTGAACGTATTCCCCATCACCGTGCCGCCGCTGCGACAGAGAACGGAAGACATTCCGCTGTTGGTCGAGCATTTCGTAGCAATCTACGCCAGCAAGTTTGGCAAGACGATCAGCGAAATCACACCGCAAACAATGCAGAGGCTCAAGGAACATTCGTGGCCCGGCAACATTCGCGAACTGGCTAATGTGATCGAACGGGCAGTCATTTATACGCAGGGAAACGTGCTCAATGTCGTCGACGTGTTCGAGCAAACGAAGGAACCAATGTCCGCAGCAATGAGGAGTCTCGAGCAAGTAGAGCGGGAATACATTATGCACATACTCGAGCACACGTCCTGGCGCATTGAAGGGCCACGCGGCGCCGCGAAACTCCTCGGCCTGAATCCCAGCACGTTGCGGACTCGAATGATCAAGCTCGGCATCCACAAGAATAATGTAGCAGCCGGTAACTAACAGCTCTCCTTTCACACCGGCTTTGCCTCAAAAGTCCTTCGACTGGTTCTCTGGAAGATGTCAACTGAGTCATCGCCGCAGAGCGGCGAGATGTTTATAGCTATGCGGCTCCTCTTAGGATCTCTGCAAAAGTGAAATGTCTGCCATTTCGCTCTTTGCAGAAAAAGTGAAAGGCCGTCCACTTTCTATAAACATTGCGTGCCTACGGCATGTTTGTGTGCCGATTTGATCGAGCGATTACTTGAGGCAAAGCCTCCCACACAGGAGTTCAAATTACTGCCTGTCAGAACTGACAGTACCCCAACAGCCCCATGCAAGATTACATGTCCGGTTGTCCGGTCCGCGAACAAGTGTGTCGGTAGCATTGGGGAAGCGGTGGGCAAGCCTCAACCGCAGCCCGAACAAAAACAAGTGAGGTGTAGCAATGGAAGATGATTTCAGCATAACGCAAAAAGCTTCGGCAGAGTTTCTTGGTACATTGTGGTTGGTTCTGGGTGGTTGCGGCAGCGCCGTGTTGGCCGCAGCGTTTCCTCAAGTGGGCATCGGACTGTTGGGAGTTTCGTTCGCCTTCGGCCTTTCAGTGCTGACGATGGCTTACGCCGTCGGTCACGTCTCGGGCGGCCATTTCAATCCGGCAGTTACGGTTGGGCTGTTCGTTGCCGGACGTGTTCCGGGCCGGCACATCATTCCGTATATCGTGGCCCAAGTGGTAGGCGCGATTGCGGGCGCGGGGATTCTGTTCTTGATTGCGCGAGGCAAAGCGGGCTTTGACGTGAGCGCTGGGTTTGCTTCGAACGGATATGATGCGCACTCACCGGGGGGTTATACGTTGATCGCTGCCGTCGTTACCGAAGTCGTGATGACATTCTTCTTCCTGATTGTAATTCTGGGGGCGACTGACGAACGCGCGCCGCAAGGTCTGGCGCCGATCGCGATCGGTCTCGCCTTAACGTTGATTCACCTCGTCAGCATTCCGGTGACCAACACCTCCGTGAACCCGGCGCGTAGCACCGGGCCGGCTTTATTTGTGGGGGGCTGGGCGACAAAACAACTTTGGTTGTTTTGGGTAGCGCCGATCGTCGGGGCGTTTTTGGCGGGTTCAGTGCATCGCTTCGTCCTACGGGAAGGCGAAGAGACGCGACTGAACCCGGCTCTGGCTCGGACCGTGACACCTTAGCCCGCTGGCCCGGGGCTTGTACCAAGTCAGCCAGAAATCAGAAACTCATACGAAGTTGCGCGCCAGTTGCAATAACTCGATCAAATCGCGCAGTTGCCACTTGAGCGCGAAGAAGGTTGCGCCTGCTTCACGACAAGCGCTTTTCAATTCCGGACCATTGTCCGCCGTAAACACGACGATGATTGGCCTCTGATCGAGTTTCCGAATGGTTCTTAACAGACCCATCCCGCGCTGTTGGGGGGCGATGACATTCAACAGCACCACATCCGGCGCCTCGGACAGAACCAGACTAAGTCCTTCGTCGCCTCCGGCAGCCACACCGACTAATTTACAGCCTTCGGCTTCTGAAAAAGCGACCCGGAGGCCGTCTCTGATAACTTCCGAGCTTTCAATAACTACGATCCGAAGATCTTTTACTTCCTGCGAATCCATTAATATAAAACCTGCTGAATCATGTAAGTGCAGTGTGAGGTTTCCGTTCGCGGCGGACAATCATGGGCAAAATGATTCTTGCGTAGAAATAGTTCGACAGTGAGAACTCGAAGTGAATCGGGAAACGAAAAGAAGGATGCGGTTAGTTCGTGAGTTTGTTTTGGACCGCGTATTTCACCAAGTCGGCGGTTGTGCGCAGGTGCATCTTATCCAGAATTCGCGCGCGATAAGTGCTGACTGTTGGCGGGCTGAGCGTCAGCGTGGCGGCAATTTCCTTCGGCGTTTTTCCCTGCCCGAACAGGCAAAGTATTTGAAACTCACGATCCGAGAGTTTGTCGTGCAGGTGAGAATGCTGCTGGTCACCCAGCCTCTGCAAAAGAAGATCGGCAGTTCGATCGCTGATATGAACAGCGCCCTGCAGAATCTTGCGAATGGTTTTTCCCAATTGTTCCGGTGCCGCATCTTTCGAGAGAAATCCGGACGCGCCGGCTTTCAAGACGCGAACCGCGAATTGATCTTCTGGATAAATACTCAGCACCAGTACGCGCGACCGTTTATACAGACGCCGGATCTCTTTCAATAATTCGAGTCCAGATAGTCCCGGCAGATCTAAATCCAGAATGACTAAGTCAAACGATTGCTCTCTCATCAGTTGCCGCGCCGCACAACCGTCCGAAGCTTCAGTCACATGCAGGTCCCTCTCAGCGCTGAGAATCTCTTTGAGACCGCGCCTCACGATTGGATGATCGTCTACGATTAGTACTTCAGTCATCGCCATTAACTCGGGATTTTTTCTGACTGGCTGAGTTCGTGCGCACACAAACGACCGTTCCCTTTCGCGGTGTGCCGTCTATGGAAAGAGTGGCGCCCACCGATTCCGCTCGCTCGCGCATTCCCAGAAGCCCGAGTGAGTCGGGCGCGTCTATCTCTTCAGGTGTGATACCTCTCCCATCGTCGCTGATCGTCAATGACGCGCCGTGCCTACCGGCGCGCAGCGAAATCTTGACGGCGGTTGCCTTCGCGTGTCGCGAAACATTTGCCAGCGCCTCCTGCAAAATGCGAAACAGCGCTGTCGAAGACTCGGCCGGCAAGTTCAGTTCAGTTCGCGGCGCTTTGAATTCGCACGCCAGACCCGACCGGCGAGAAAACTCGCGGCACTGCCAGTCAATGGCTGCGGCGAGCCCAAACTTGTCCAGCACTCCCGGCCTGAGCTCGGTCGCGATTGCTTTCATCGCCGCAATCGTTTCGCTCAATTGTTCGCCTATTTCAGTGAATCGCTCTTTTACATGGCCGTTGTTGCCAGGAGTTTTTTGTGAGAGATCTTTTTGAACTACTGACAATCCGATTTTGATGCTGGTTAACGACTGGCCGAGACTGTCGTGCAGCTCTCGCGCCAGGTCCGTTCGTTCTTTTTCCCGCACCGCCTGCAAGTGACCCGATAACAATCTCAACTGCTGATGCGACCGCTCTAAGGCCTTCGTGATAGCGCGCTGTTCAGTCTCGTCCGTGTGGACGCCCCAGGCGCGCAACACCATGCCGTTAACCACAATTCCCAGGAGACTGGTTGATAGACACCGTTGTCCGTGGCGAGCATCGGTGATGTCGGCTGTCCAGCTTCGCAACCGATAATTACTTGAAACCCATTCGCGGAGGGCCGCCGGCGTCGTCGGGCTCGCTACTTCGGCCAACTCACCGAAGCGCGCGCCCATGATGTCGTCGGCGCGGTCGTGGCCATACATTCGGGCTAATGCGTCGTTACACTCGGCGAGATAGCCGTACTTGTACAAACGATCTACCTGATCGTCGACGGGCAACGTTGTGTCGATCGGCTCCTCAATTTCCAACCGCCAGATCCCTTCGGAACTGTTCGCTACAAACGAACGGTATCGCTCTTCGCTGGTGCGTAGAGCTTGTTGAGAATGCTTGCGATCAGTAATGTCCTCGACCATCGCCAAGCCATAAACGGGCTGACCGGCCTTATTGCGTACTAGTACCGCCGTAAGGTCCAACCACGCCTCTGTGCCTTGCTTTGTCATAAATCGCTTTTCCAAACGGTACGAAGGAATCTCACCGCGGAATAGTTGGTCGGCTAATGCGCGATCTCTCGGCACATCATCTGGGTGAGTAATCTCAATGAACTTACGCTTGAGGAGTTCGTCCGCTTCGTAGCCGAGTGCCTTACATAGCGCCTTATTGACGCGCCGCAGCCGGTAATCGAAATCGACAATCGCCATACCCATGGGTGAATTCTCAAAGGCGAGTTGAAAGCGTCCCTCACTGACTCTCGATGTTCGTTTCGGCATCTGCGATTTCAACCATTGCCTCGCAGCGTCGCCGTACTGGTAGTTTGATTGAGTCCAGTACCGGCCGACTCCCAGGCGCACCTTCAGTTCGTTAACGGGCGATTAAAAACTGGTAGTTCTTTTTCACGACAACCGGAACTGTTAATTCTTACAGTCTGCCGTCGGCGCTGCTGACTGAGGTCGCGGTATTTCGTGGCTGCCACGACATACAGCGGATTTCACGCCTAGGTATGCCCCTAAGGCATAGGTTATTACCGCTCTAAACCACTGAGAAATAACAGTGACTTACGGCCGTTTAAACATTTACAGCGCTACTGCACACTGTTTGCAATAGTGTAATTGCCCGTATAAACGTCGCCTGCTTCGCGACTGAGGTCAGTCAAATCCGGCAACAACTCGCCCCCCCTTTCTCCGCAAGATGTGCGGTTTGCCGGGCAGTCCGCAGTTACAAGGTGAGAGAGATGGTTCTAAATACATCGAGCATTACGGTTTATCCGGAGAAGAGGGCGGAATTCTTTCAGACAATGACGCAGCTGCTTGAACCGCTTAACAGCACAGCCGGCTGCAAGGCATTCAAGCTCTACATCGATGTGGCCGACGAAAACTCTTCGCTGATTATCAGCGAATGGGAGACTGAAACAGACTTGAACAACTACCTGAATTCTACCGACCACGCGATTCTGCACGGCGCCATTACCGTGTTGAGCAAACGTAGCAGTGAACTAAAAGCCGTGATCAATTGATCGCGGAGGCCCGAAAGTTTCCCCGAGGATGAGCGAGCGGATCGTAAAACCGCAAGAGGAAGAAATGTTCCCCGTTCCCCTAAATTCGAGCGGCCGATTGTCAGCGAACGCCATTAGGTTCGCGGGCACCGCGGTGGCAACCGCGCGCGCCGGTGATGAACGGCCTGAAGTCTCCGAAAAATTCCTGCAGGACCTGGTCGAGGCTTGTGCTTCAAACATCGCGCTGCTTGATGAATCAGGTGCAATTCTCTACGCGAGCCGCGCCTGGACCATCTTCGAACAAAATCATCGCTTCACCAGAAGCCGCAATCAACCGCCAATCTATTTTGGGTTCTATCGAGGAGATCAGGACGCAGGTTCAGATTCCACAAATCGCTTCGCGCGGCCAACATTGAGCGAAGACCTCGGCCAACTGTTAGTTGACACCGTCAAAGAAATCAATGGGAAGTACAACTACTCCGGTATCACCGGCGCACATTCGCTGCTGGTGCATGCCGCGCGTCTTGATCTGCCTCAATCGCGTTTCCGAATTCTTGTCAGCCACGACGATCTGGTCACGCCTAAAGAAGCCCTGCGCCGAAGCGAAGAGCGACTGAGTCAGTTGCTTGAAACCACCAACATCGTGGCGTGGGAAGCCGATCCGGAAACCTGGAGATTCACGTACGTGAGCGCGCAGGCGCGAGAGTTCCTTGGTTACTCGATGCCCGCCTGGTACGCGCCGGATTTTTTGGTCTCGAACATTCATGCAGACGACCGCGACCGCGTTATCGAAGTCTGTACATCGCAGTCGCAAGCAGCTGACAGTTTCGACATTACGTTTCGCATGCTGGCAAGCGACGGCACGGTGATGTGGATACACAATCTGGTGAGTATTACTCGCGCGGCGGGCCGGACCGTTGGCGTGCACGGCTTCATGATCGATATTACGGAACAAAAGCGGATTCAGGAGGTTCTGCGCGATCTCGGAAGTCGCTTAATCGCTGCTCAGGAGAAAGAGCGCAGCCGTGTTGCGCGCGAGCTTCACGATGACTTGAATCAACGGATGGCGCTGCTGTCGATCGAGCTGGAACAATTGACTGCTGACGCCAAGAGTCCACGCGCGTTGCGTAGACACGTTCACAAACTTCAGGACAGTGTGCAAGAAATTGCAGCCGACATTCATCGGCTTTCTTATCGTCTACATCCATCAAAGCTGGACCATTTGGGGTTGGCGCCCGCGGTCGAGAGTCTGTGCAAGGAACTCTCGAGTGACAAGCTCACGGTGATTTTTCATCAGACAGGTTTCCCCGCGCCGCTTTCGCAGGATGTGACACTCTGCCTGTTCCGCATTGCCCAGGAAGCTCTGCGCAATACAGTCAAACATAGCGACGCACCGGTCGCCAGGGTGGATTTGGAAAGATCAGAACAGGAAGTACGTCTTTCAATTACAGACGATGGATGTGGTTTCGACATGGAATCCAGCGCCATGCGTCAGGGTCTGGGATTTACCAGTATGCGAGAGCGCTTGCGGCTCTTGGACGGACGCATTGAAATTAAGTCCCGGCCCGGGCAGGGCGCGTCAATCAAAGTTTCTGTTCCCCTGGGCAGCTCGCAATAACGCAACTGTCCAATGAATGAAAGATGCCTGGCCGTCAGAACTCTCCGGCAAGACACCGGGCTTTAGATGACATGGAGGGATTATGTTAAGCACCCGCGTAGTACTCGCAGACGACCACAGGTTGATATTGGATGCGCTCAAAAAACTTCTTGAACCCGAATTCGCCGTCGTCGGCGAATTCGAAGACGGTCATGAGCTATTGAGCGCTGCTTCCGGATTGAATCCCCACGTAATCGTGCTGGATATTGGCATGCCAACAATGAACGGACTCATTGCCGGACAACGACTCAAGCAGTTGATGCCTACGGTGAAGCTAATTTACTTGACGATGAATCAGGATCAGGACATGGTGGCTGAGGCCTTCCGCCTCGGAGCCAACGGCTATTTGCTGAAGTCCTCGGCCGGCTCAGAGCTAGTATCGGCTATCCGCACGGTGGTTCGCGGCGGTTCGTACATCACGCCGAGAATGACTGAGGACGTAATCGGGTCTTCCATCAATTATTTCAAGAACCTTAAGAGTTCGAACCATCTGACTCTGAGGCAGAAGGAAGTGTTGCAGCTCCTCGCCGAGGGGCGCTCGATGAAGGAAGCGGCATTCATCCTGAATGTTTCGCCGCGCACGGTTGCGTTTCACAAATACACCATGATGGAGCACCTCCACATTAAGAACACTGCGGAGTTGGTCCAGTATGCAATGAATAGTCATCTGGTGGCAGTTTGAAATTCATGCGCGCGCGGCCCGGGGCCGCGTTCGGTTTTCGAAGTTTGAGCCTGGCTGGATTTTCACCGAGATCCAGCCAGATCCAATTCTTACGCAACCGGGTTTGCTGAAGCGCGACACCGTTGCGACACTTCAGTCTCCGCGACCAAGCCAATCGCCGCTAGTGCCTGTTAGTTTTGCCAGTGTTTAGCCGCCCATCCCTGACATAAGCTTGCTCTTACCTATTGGGTAGATCACTCGGCTTTTGTCACTTGCATTTTGCATTCATCTTCAACTGGAGAGGCCATGAAGCGGCCGCGCGTTCTTTTGGCAGACGATCATAAAGAGATGCGCGATCGTGTGAAGCGACATCTGGAAGTTGAATTCGATGTCATTGAAGTGGTCGAAGACGGTCGTACGCTTCTCGACGCGGCATCGAGGCTGAACCCGGACGTTTGCCTACTCGACATTTCGATGCCGGCGATGAACGGGATTGAGACCGCTGAGCAACTGAAACAGAGCGGTTCGAAAGCCAAAGTTCTCTTTCTCACCATTCATGAAGACGTCGATTTTTTGGAAGCAGCACTGCGCACAGGAGCATCGGGCTACGTTCTCAAACGCCGCATGGCTTCAGATCTGCGGCCGGCGATTAGAGACGCATTGGCAGGAAAAACATTCATCTCGGCATCCGTAGTCCTCAGTGCGCGGACTCCTCACGATATCAAATAGCACCCGCCAATTGAAAAGAGTTCGATCCCCGGTACGTTCAGTTTGCAAAGTGGCCCGGACGTCCCGCGGTGAAACCACTCGCATAGAATGTACACACAAGTAGAGTCGAGCCGCTGCTCCGCGGGAAACTTGCGGTAACTCCCTGAAAATCAATTACAATTGACTCGATGATCGTCGTGTTGATGGGTGTAACCGGCTCCGGCAAAACGACAGTGGGCCAGGCGTTGGCCGAAAACCTTGGTTGGAAATATCTTGACGCGGACGATTTCCATCCAACGACAAACGTTGCCAAAATGCGGACCGGCACGCCATTGGACGACGACGACAGACAGCCGTGGCTTGAGACTCTGGTCCACCTTATCAGCGACAAGATTCAAGCCGGCGATTCAGCCGTGTTGGCGTGTTCCGCGCTGAAACAGAACTATCGCGATACGCTTTCAATTAGCGATGAAGTTCAATTTGTTTATCTGAATGGCGATCGTGAAACTATCGCGGAACGGCTGCGCTCTCGGCGCGACCATTACATGAATCCAAATCTGTTAGACAGCCAGTTTGAAACTCTCGAAGAGCCCAAAGACGCGCTCGAGATTGATACCACGTTACCTGTGGTTGCGATTATTCAGAGAATCAGAACGGCGCTCGAGATTTAGACCGGGAGCAAGATGCCGGCAACTAACCGCATCTGCAGTTATGGTTGAAGAGCGCCCAAGTCCAATGTCGATCCGCGCACGCTGGGGTGGTTGATGAACAGGCGGTTTGACGACGCAGACAGAGATGGTGGACAGTTTGGAATTAGCATGAACGACGCGCGACGCGGCCACGGCCGTTTTCTTTGTCTGCGAGTCGATTGTTATATGAACGAGATCGCAGAACTCTGGCAATACGTTCAACAGTGAAATCGACGGTAGCGAATAAATGAACACATCAACAGTGGGCATCAACTGCGAACCATTCGGCACCACGCTGGACGGCGAAGAGGTGCAATTGTTCTCGCTTGAAAACGATTGCGGGATGCGCCTCAAGATCATCAATTATGGCGGGATTATTACTAACATCGACGTCCCGGATCGCCGCGGCAGGATCGACGATGTCGTCCTCGGACACGACACCCTCGAAGGCTATCTAACTCGTTCGAGATACTTCGGCGCGCTCATCGGCCGTTACGCCAATCGCATCGCGAAAGGTCGGTTCGTCCTGAACGGCGTCGAATATTCGCTCGCCATCAATAACGGCGCAAACCACCTGCACGGTGGCTTGAAAGGATTCGACAAAGTTCTTTGGGAAGCATGCGAAATCGACAATGGCATTCACTTGAGCTATCTCAGCAAAGATGGCGAAGAGAATTATCCGGGAAACCTGAACGCGTCTGTCACCTACTCGCTCAACGACGCGAACGAACTGCGTATCGAATATTTCGCGACGACCGACAAAGACACAGTCATCAATCTGACTAACCATTCGTATTTCAATCTCGCGGGCGCCGGCACAATCCTTGATCACGAATTAACGATCTATGCGGACGCGTTTACCCCGGTTGACACCGGGTTGATTCCAACCGGCGAGATCAGATCGGTAAGCGGGACGCCGATGGATTTCACGTCAACAACCGCAATCGGCGCGCACATCGACAGTGAATACGAACAAGTGCGGATTGCCGGCGGTTACGATCACAATTTTGTGCTGCGCGGTGAGCTGGGTGAATTGCGCACCGCAGCAACTCTTCACGATCCAAAGAGTGGACGCGTGATGGAAGTCTCGACCACGCAACCCGGAATGCAATTCTATTCAGGTAACTTCCTGGACGGCAGTTTGGTCGGAAAAGGAGGCCGCGCCTATGAAAAGCATTCCGCTTGCTGCTTTGAGACGCAGCATTTTCCCGATTCCCCGAACCATCCAAGTTTCCCATCAACGGTGTTGAGAGCGGGGGAAGAATATCGGCAGACGACTGTCTTCAGGTTTTCGGTGGTATGAACCCTTCTGTGTCTGTGATTCGTGTGTGTCTGTAGTGCCGACTGGCCGATCGCGAGCGGCGATGGATCTGGTAGGCACGAGCGGACTCGAACCGCTGACCCCTACCGTGTCAAGGTAGTGCTCTACCAACTGAGCTACGTGCCTAAAAGGTGAAACTCGCGCCAGATGTGAACATTTTCGCGAGACCGCGAAAGTAACAAAGCGGTGATCGCGTGTCAAGCGGGTCACCTGGCATCAACTTCAGTCGGTGACTCTGCTGATTTCCGTCCTTTGATGACAAAGATCGTTGCCAAGCCCGGGGTCCGCGCCGCTATTTTCGCTTCGTCGTGGCCACAGCGCGCTCGGCTCGTTCCCATTCATCGTACAACTCAGCCAATCGCGCCTGGGTGCTTTCGTACTCTTCATTGACCGAGACGAGTTTTGTGATGTCCCGAGCGATTTCGGGTTTCGACATGTCTTCGGAAAGTTCGGCGAGCCGCTTTTCACCAGCGGTGATATCGGCTTCGATGATGTCGGTGCCGCGGGCTTTCTTGACGACTTTGACTCGCTTGGACTCCTCCGCTGACGTGGACGGTTTCTTTGAAGCCTTGTCTGGCGGTCGGACTACTGACCCGGATCCGGTTCTGGACGGTCGGCCTGGTGATCGCCTTTCTGACCGACCGTCGTGGGATTCACCCGCGATCGCGGCCGGTACTGACCGCGAAGCCCTCCAGTCATGATATTCCGTGTAGTCACCGTTGTAGTGCTCAACAGTGCCTTCGCCATCAAGCGCGAGAATCTGGGTCGCGACCTTATCCAAAAAGAATCGATCGTGGCTGATCGTGACGATGGTTCCTTCGTAAGCAGCCAAAGCTTCTTCCAAAGCTTCGCGTGACGGAATGTCGAGATGGTTTGTTGGCTCATCCAACACCAGCACATTCACGCCTGAATAAATCAGTTTGGCTAGGGCAAGTCTTCCCTTCTCTCCGCCCGACAAATCGCGCACGTGCTTATAAACGTCATCGCCGAGGAACAGAAACTTCGCCAGAAATGAACGAAGTTCACCGGACGTCGCGGCCGGCGGCGCCACGCGACGAAGCTCCATAATGATTTCATTCCGTTCGTCAAGATCTTCAAGTTGTTGCGCGTAGTAGCCAATTTCAACCTTGCTGCCCCAGCGGAAATCTCCCGTAATCGGCGGAGTCTGCCCAAGAATTGTTTTGAGCAGAGTCGTTTTTCCCGAACCATTCGGACCGATGACGCCGAGGCATTCCCCTCGCCGCAAAATCAGCGAAATGTCACGCGCCAGCACATTGTCTCCATAACCAATCGACGCCTCTGTAATCGTCAGCACATGCGTTCCCGCACGTTCAATATCCTGCAAACGAAAATCGCCGGCAGACTGATCAGCCCGAACGGCATCGACGCGTTCAAGTCTCTGTAGCATCGTGCGACGTGACTTCGCCTGCTTCGTCTTCTGTCCGGCCAGATTCTTGCGAATGAACTCTTCGGTCTTGGCGATCAGACGCTGTTGGTTCTCGTACGCGCGCTGCTGAATTTCCCGGCGCTCTTCGCGTTCGACAAGATAGTGCGAGTAATTTCCTTTGTAGCTTGCTGCTTGTCCGTTTTCGACTTCGATGATGCGGCGGCAGGCGCGATCGAGAAAGTAACGATCATGGGAAATTATGACAAACGCGCTCGGGTAACTCTGCAGAAACTGCTCGAGCCACTCGACGGCGCCGACATCCAAATGGTTTGTTGGCTCGTCCAGCAACAAAACGTCCGGATCGGACAACAGCAAACACGCAAGTCCGAGCCGGTTCTGTTGCCCGCCCGACAGCTTGTCTGTTTCCAACTGCCAGGTGTCACGATCAAATCCGAGACCCTGCAAGATCGCCTCGGCTTTAGCCGAATACTCGAAGCCACCTTCGCGTTCGAACTCGTGCTGAAGGTCGCTGTAACGCTCGAGAACTTTTTCGAGGTCATCGCTGGTGTCCGCCATGCGATGCTCAAGTTCGTGCATCTCGTGCTCGATCTGCTGGAGTTTTCCGAATGCAGCAAGCGCCGATTCGTGAACTGTAGAGCCAGTTTTGAAATGGACATGCTGCGCCAACAGGCCGAGTTTCAGCGCCCGCGCTCGCGCGACTTCGCCCGCGTCAGCGGTCTCTTCACCGGTGACTAAGCGAAAAATCGTCGTCTTGCCGGCCCCGTTCCGACCGACCAGGCCGACATGCTCGCCCGGATTAATTTGGAAGCTTACGCCGCGCAGCACATCCTGTGCGGCGTAAGATTTGTGAACGTCTGAGAGTCGAAACAACATTCGGAGTGCTGCGGCTTGACGCAGCTTTCGTCTTCACAAAACTAATGGCGCGGTCGTCTAACGCACCGCGCCACTTATAGTCGCGACGCACGAGTGCGTCGTCTAAACTGGAGAATATTATTTCTTAGCAGGCGAAGCCGACGCTGCCGGTGAAGCTGTCGCACCGGGCGTTGGCGTTGCGCGAGCCGCCGCCTTCGCCGGATCATAGCCAGCCGGACGCAGGCCGAGGTTACTCGGATTGTTTAGGATGCCGGCTGCTAAGTTATTGACGACCTTGGCTTCAGCCATCGCCGTCCTCAGCAACGCGCCGTCCAAAATCTGTTTACGCTGATTTGTTAATTCGACGGTGATTTGTTGGCGCACGCCCTGGCTCTCCAACGTCAGGTTTTCCGTCTGCAGATTCCTTGACTGCAGCTTGAAGATATACCACTTGTTGTTGAGCAGCTTCGGTTCAGTGATGCCCCCGACGGCCATCGGCCCCATGAAGTTGTCAATCATTTCCTTCGGAAAACCGGACTGACGCATCTGGTCTTCGCTGAAAAATCCGATGTCGCCGCCCTTCAGAAGACTCTGGGCATCTTCACTCTGGGCTCTGGCAACGGCCGCGAAATCGCTGGCGCCGCTTTTCAGTCCCGAATAGATGCCGTCGACTTTTGTCTTCGCGGCCGCGTCGCCCTTGGCGTCATTCTGGGTGATTCCCTGCTGCGAGTTGTCAGCCGGATCGACAATGATCACAGCCAACTGCGCGCCACGAGCGTTAACAAATGAACTCTGGTTCGCTGTGTAGAAGTCTTCGACTTCGCGATCACTAATCGTGATTTTCCCAGCATACTTGTCGGAAAGCTTATTGATCGCGAGATCTTTCTTCGCCTCTTCGCGCAGCGCTTCCATCGTCATATTCTGAGTTTTCAGCTGACGCTGGAACTCTTCGTCGGTCATTCCGCTCTGCTGCTTTTGTGTGTTGATAGTGTTGGTAATCTCATCTTCAGTCGGCAAAAGCTTTTCCTGTTCTGCTCTTTGGAAAAGTACTTCCCGCTTGATCAAGTCATCGAGAACTTGCAGCCGCGCCTGCGCCAGGTCATGAGCAGACATTTGCGCCTCTTTACCTTCCGCCTGCTTATGAATAATTCGTTCGACTTCCTCTGACATGATTTTTCTGCCGTTGACGGTTGCCGCCACAGTGCTCTCAGCCGGAGTGCTCGATGACGAACAGGCAGCGCTAAAAACCGCGATGACACTGACAATCAGGGACAGGAGAAAAGGGGTAGAGATTTTATTCACTTCGTTGCTCCTAACAAATAGCACAGGCTGCCAGCCTGTTCTGTTGATCAAGGGGGACAGGCTCGCAGCCTGTCAAGCTAGGCGGCCTTTGCGATTTTGCCGCCCTTGATGCACTTTGCGCACACGCGCACGCGTCGCGCCGATCCGTTCGGAAGCTGCACGCGCACCTGTTGCAGATTCGGATTAAACACTCGCGGGGTTCGGTTATTCGCGTGCGATACGTTATTGCCAAATTGCGGGCCTTTGCCGCAAACCTCACATCGTTTTGCCATTTCGTAACCTCTTAAGAAACCGGCGGTCAAACGCCCGCCCTAAATGTCACTCGACGATGGCGACTGCATCGATCTCGACTCTTGCATCGCGCGGCAAGCGCGCCGCCTGAACGGTTGCGCGCGCCGGCGGATTCTCGCCAAAGAAACGGCCATAGACTTCATTCATCGCCGTAAAATCGTCCATGTCCGCCAAAAAAACCGTTGTTTTCACAACCTGACTCAAACTTGATTTGCCGGAGCTCAGGACGGCGGAAAGATTACGCAGCACCTGCTCAGTTTGCTCGGCAACGCCGCCCGAAACAAATTCTCCAGTCGCAGGATCGATAGGAATCTGACCCGAGCAGAACAAAAGATTGCCTGCTCGAATCGCCTGGGAATATGGCCCAATGGCGCGCGGGGCCTGGTCGGTGGCAATGATATCTCTCACAGAACTACACAGACAGCGTCAGGGTGTCAAAACAAAACCTGTACTTTAACAGACGATTGCATAAAATGTGAAACCGCCACGTACTGGTTCAGTTTGAGGTGGCACGCACATCTTGCGCGTGGTTTTCACGGACCGGACGCCCGTGCCACTTTGCAAACTGAACCAGTACCAACCGCCAAAAGCACTTGAGTAAGAGTCTTCCGACCTCTGATACGAAAGGCCGTATATGAAAAAGAAAATTGGTGTATCGCTGGCGTTAGTTGTTTGCACCCTGACATTTGCAGGCTTCCGCCTGCGCGAACGCAAGCAGCCGGCGGCCAAGGACGATCGGATGAATGGCAGCTATCGCTTCGAGCGCAATGGCTGGGTTTTTGTCCACCTCGAGGGCGCCCCGGAGCAGATCGGCTATCAGCATGGCAAGCTGCTCGCAAAAGAGATTGAGGATCTGCTGCGCGTGCTGAAGCCTTTCCTGCAACACGAATCAAAGAAGGATTGGAACTTCTACCGCAAGGCTTCGCAGGAAATTCTCTGGCCAAAGATCGACGATGAATATCAACGCGAACTCGACGGCATCGTCAGCGGTTTAAATGACAACGGCGTGAAAGTAGATCGCTGGGATGTCGTGGCACTGAATGCTTTGGAAGAATTGCCGTATTACTACGTGCCGTGGCTCGATCGACAACAGGGGCGGGTTCCCACCATGCACGCGCCGGGAAATTGCAGCGCCATCGTTGCGACTGGGCGTTACACCAAAGACGGCCGCATTGTCATGAGTCACAACACGTGGACCGATTACGTGAAGGGTTCGCGCTGGAACATTATCTTCGACATTAAACCAGCCAAAGGTTATCGCATCTTGATGGATGGATTGCCGGGCGTGATTGTGAGCGACGATGACTTTGGTATCAACTCAGCCGGAATCATGATTACGGAAACGACAATCACCGGATTCACTTTGTTCGATCCAAATGGTTCTCCAGAGTTTTTCCGCGCACGCAAAGCGCTTCAGTACAGCAACTCGATCGACGACTATGTTCGCATCATGCTCGATCAAAACAACGGCGGGTATGCAAATGATTGGCTGCTGGGAGACAACAAGACGGGTGAAATTGCTCTGTTTGAGTTAGGACTGAAAGAACATAGCGTCAGGCGTACTAAGGATGGTTATTATGTCGGGTCCAATTTCCCGGTGGATGAAAAACTCGCGCGTCTGGAAACGAATTTTGATTTCAGCAATCTCGGCGGCTCCCCGTTGGCGCGAAAGACACGCTGGGAGCAAGTGGTCGAGCAGCACAAAGGAAGCATCACCGTCGAAACGCTCAAACAATTTGAGGCCGACAAGTACGACGCGTTCGAGAAGAAGGATGGTCCCAACGAACGCAGCCTTTGCGGCGTCGTCGATCGTTCACCGCGCGGTATTCCCGAATGGGATTGGGGCAAGTTCTATCCCGGCGGTACCGTCCAGGCAAAAGCCGTCGACGCTTCGGCAGCCGAAAAGATGCAATTTTGGGCGGCCATGGGTCACCCGTGTGCGTCTGATTTCATTGCCGAAAAATTCTTGAACGAGCATGCCGAATATGGCTGGATGCGCGGACTGCTGCGAGACATGAAGACAGAGCCGTGGACGATGTTCGCATCCGGCGCGAAATAAAAGACCGCCCGGCGTTCAACCGGGCGGTCATCACAGGAGGAACCGAGTGTTATTGGGTGCCGATCAGCTCAACGAAGTCGGCCGCTTATTTGCGGCTCTTTGTCGGCACGGTCTGAATAACCTCAAATACTCTGATGAGAAATTTGCGGAGCGCGTTTCCTCGATCCTCACCGGCAGAAAAATCAGGTCGAAGAGCCCACGGAACTCGGCGCTGCTCGGGCGATGTTATACTCTGACGACTCAAGAAGTTTCAGCCAAATGAGTCTATCAACAAAACGCAATGGCGATTCCCCAGTGACGCTCGCCGCTTCGAGCGAAAGGCGTACCGAAATAAAGCAAAGCCCTGACGCCGACTGCCCGCACTGTTTTGGGACGGGCATGGAAGTCGTCCCCGGCGAAGGCGCCCGCAGGTGTCGGTGCCAGACGCTGGACCAACGCGACCGTTTGCTGAGAAGCGCGCGCATTCCACCACGCTACCAACACTGCACGATCCAGGGTTACGACGCTGCCAACGATGAACTGTCGAAGTGGGCGGCGAAGATGGAAGCGCAAATCGTTATCGATGATTACTTAACGATTGATGGACGTGGCGTTCTTTTCACGGGACCTGTGGGGGTCGGCAAGACCCACCTGGCCGTCGCGATCCTGCGCGAGTTGATTGCGCGGTATCAGGTGCGTGGCTTGTTCTATCAGTTTGGCGCGCTCTTGCGACAGATTCAGGATTCATACAATCCGGTTTCTCAAAGTTCTGAACTTAAAGTGTTGCAACCGGTGTTTGAGGCCGAGGTGCTGGTGCTCGATGAGTTGGGGGCATCGAAGCCGACAGATTGGGTACGCGATACGATGATGCAAATCATCAACAACCGCTACAACGAGAAACGCCTGACGATCTTCACCACAAATTATTCCGATTCAAGAAAGACTGAGAAGGACGGAGAGATTCTCGAAGACCGCATTGGCGTCGCTTTGCGTTCGCGTCTGTATGAGATGTGCAAGACGGTTGGGATCGAAGGTGAAGACTACCGCAAACGATCCCCCGCAGTCTGAAAAGTTACTTCCGACTTTAGCTACTCCTCCCGCGCTCACTAAAACGCTCTTTACATTCGATGACAATCGATCGCGCATTCTCGGCATTCTGCCAACCCAGGACGCGCGTGCTTTTGGCCTCCAATTCTTTGTAGACAGTGAAGAAGTGCTCAATCTCCAGCAGCAGATGTGGGTAGAGTTGCTCGTAGTCCCGCACCTCGCGCAGCACAGGATTATTTATCCCGACCCCGAGCACTTTCTCGTCCTCTTTGCCCTGATCGATCATTTTCAACACGCCGATTGGCCGCACTGCCATCAAGCATCCGGGAAAACTCGGCGCATCAACCAGCACTAAGACATCGAGAGGATCGCCGTCGAGACTCAAAGTACTCGGGATGAATCCATAGTCGCCCGGGTAGTGCACGGGCGAATGCAAATTCCGATCGAGGCGAAAGACGTTAAGCTGCTTGTCGTATTCGTATTTGTTAGTTGTGCCCCGAGGAATCTCGATGACGGCGTTCACTTCGTCGGGTGCGCCGTCGCCGATTGGTAGTGAAAGATAGTTGGTCACGAGAATTAGTCAGTACCACCCGCGTCAGCGGGTGGGTTTAGGGCTCGACTTGCGTTCGTAACCCATCCGCTAACGCGGATGGTACTGACGCGAGTCCTTCTCAGAGCGTCGGGCGCTCTAATCTGTGATTGTTTTCAAGCCCTTCCTGACAAGCAGCGTCATAACGCGCGGTCGGCACGGCTTCCAGACGGCGTTCATCGATTGGCTTGTTGCACTTGACGCACAAACCGTACGAGCCTTCTTTCATGCGCAGCAACGCTTGATCGATGTCGGCCACCATTTGCGATTCGCGCTCGCCGAGTTTCAGAGAAAGCTCGTTGATGACGTCGCGCGACGCGAGATCAGCGCTTTCTTTCGCTTCGTCAGAAGCAATATCCACCGCATTCCCTTGTTCGTCACTCACGTGGCGCGCGTGACGCCGCAACTCTGCCAGCAAGAGTTTTCTAAAGTGTTCCAGCTTAGCTGTATTCATAGTGGAGTTGTTGTTATCGATCTCGAAGTCTTCGGGGGATTTTGGATTATAGCCTCGCGGCCGCGAGGCGGCAAAAACGGGTCGACCCCTTTTGCATGCGTTAGTGTCGTGTGTTTGAATCTGTTCTTTCCAGGCGAAGCATGACACTTACAGTCACATTGCTCATCGCGGCGTTGATCTTCATCGTCGCAGTGCTCTATTCAACTGTCGGCCACGCCGGAGCATCAGGCTATCTGGCCGCGATGGCGCTGTTTAATCTGACGCCGGCAGTCATGAAGCCTACGGCATTGACGCTGAATATTATCGTTGCCACCGTGGGCACAATCAGATTCTTACGCGCCGGTTTTTTCTCCTGGCGAACCTTCTGGCCTTTTGCGGTCGCCTCGATCCCTGCCGCATTCATTGGCGGATGGCTGACACTTCCGGCGGCCGTTTACAAAGGAATCGTCGGGGCAGTTTTGCTCTACAGCGCGGTCAGAATCTTCTTTAGCGCCAAGAAGGCGGACGATCAGCCCACTCGCAAACCGCCGATCGCGATTGCCTTAGTCCTGGGCGCAGCGATTGGTTTGTTGTCCGGTTTGACCGGCGTAGGGGGTGGAATATTTCTGAGCCCGTTGCTGCTGCTGTTGCATTGGGCTAAGACGAAAGAGACATCGGCTGTATCAGTCACTTTCATCCTGGTGAATTCAGTTGCGGGTTTGCTCGGTCACGGACTGGTGGCTCACGTCAACGCGATGTCGACGTTGCCGCACGCGGCGTTGGCGTGGGGGCCGGCGGCGCTGATTGGTGGAGTGATCGGGACTGAATTAGGAACGCGACGGCTGCCGATTGCCGGAATTCGCCGCTGGCTTTCGGTCGTGCTGGTTGTTGCCGGACTGAAACTTCTGTACGAAGTTATTGGGCTGCTGCTCCACAGATGAGCTCGGCGGCGAGCAACGGAATCGTTAGTTCATGATGCCCGGTGATGGCGTAGCCTCTGCCGGCGCCGTCAGCCGTAGGACGTCGCACAACGTTCGTGAGCGGACGGTACGATTGAATGAAATCAAAATTCGCAGTCGTGATATCGCGTAATTCGTGACCAAGGTTCCGCACCAAAGTCACGCACTTCAAAAACACTTCCGGCAACGTTACCGCCGATCCCACGTTGAGATAAACGCCGCCATCGTTCATTTGCCGCACGATCTCACCCAGAAGGCGGAAGTCTGTGTGAGAAGTCGCGCCGAGCGCTCCCCCATCGACTCCGGGATGAAAATGCGCGATATCGCCGCCGATCGTGATGAACGCCGTGAACGGCACTTTCGCCGCATAAGCCGCGCACAGCAAAGAATGTTCGTGGTGTTTTGGGTTGATTGATGTCAGGGAACGTCCGACTGCTTCACCGAGCCCGATTCCCTCACTCTCGCCCGTGCGCGCGGCATCGTTTAAAAGCTTTCCTGTCTCGTCCGCACCACCAAAAACGCCTTCACCCAATGTAGCGTCAACGTCTTCCGAGGTTGAACCAACCATCGCAATCTCTGCATCGTGCACCAGAACTGATCCGTTGGCGGCGATGGCGGTGACGAAACCGCGATTCATCAAATCGATGATGACGGGAGCCAGACCTGTCTTGATCACGTGGCCACCGATTCCCCAAATGATCGGTTTCTGCAAGTCACGCGCGCGGCACATTTGATTTGCCAGCTGGCGCAGATTTTGGACCGCCAGAATATTCGACAACGAGGCGAGATAGTCTTTGATTGACGACGTGTCGCTGATCGGCTTCGCAAAATCGTCGACAGTTACTTTGCTCGGACGTGAAGCGAGCGGATAGGTGCGAACTTTGTCGAGGCTGATTGGCGTGGCGTCGTAGATTGACATGAAATGTAGAGCAGGCCGCCAGTCTGCGCGCGCAAGCTAACAGCTTGCGCTACTTCGGAAACATCTCTGACTCGATCAATTCACACAAAATGTGGCCCAGCAAATTGTGCGTCTCTTGAATTCGTTGCGTATCGTGGCTGGGAACAATTAAAGCCAGGTCGCATAAGCCGGCGACTTTTCCGCCGTCACGTCCCAGCAAGCCAACGACTTTGATTCCCTGCGAGCGCGCTTGTTCACAAGCGGCAATGATGTTTGGCGATTGTCCTGATGTTGAGATCGCCAGGCAAACATCGCCCTTGTTTCCCATCGCTTCGATCTGTCGCGCAAAAACTTTTTCGAATCCAGTGTCGTTGGCGATACAGGTCAACACGCCGCCATCAGTAGTTAGCGAGATTGCCGGCAACGCTCGCCGTTCCTGCAGAAACCGATTTACCAATTCGCCGGCGATGTGTTGCGCGTCGGCGGCTGAGCCGCCATTGCCGAAAACAAGAAGCTTGCCGCCGGTTTTCAGCGCATCGGAGATCATACCGGCTGATTGCTCTACATCAGCAGCATGAAGATCGAAAAACCGTCTCTTGACCTCAAGACTAGCTGTTACGATTGATGAGATGCGGTCGGTCACTATAGCCCAGTCGTCGGAGGTTTGTCTGGAGTCTGCCCGTCCTCGCCCGTGTTTCGATATTTACTGACATTCACGATCTCGAAGAACGAGCGGTCGAGGCGCGGGCATGAGTCTTTGTCATATCCCCATTCCTTTTGTCGCATCAGTTCCATCGCGTAGAGTCGCTCTTGCGGCGTACAGGAGTGCCAGTAGATCCTGTCGCCTGTTCCTGATTCGACAACTCGCCGAATCTCTTCAGCTTTTGCATCGTCTATCGACATTGCGATTTAGAATTATATCACGCGACTTTCTTCGTTTCTTCCACAATTTCCGTGGATGACGTCGCACGTTTGACGCCGTGTCGCTTTCCGTTGCCGTTCAGCAGAGGCTTCAGCACCTGACCCGTATGCGAGCGTCGCACAGCCGCAACTTCCTCCGGAGTGCCACACGCGACTACGCGCCCGCCATGCGCGCCGCCCTCCGGACCAAGATCGATGATGAAGTCCGCGCTCTTGATGATGTCCAGGTTGTGCTCGATCACGATGACGGTGTTGCCGAGCGTGACGAGTCGCTGCAACACGTCGAGCAGTTTGTGCACGTCCGCGAAATGCAGACCAGTAGTCGGCTCGTCAAGAATGTAAACCGTGCGGCCGGTGGCGCGCTTTGACAGCTCTTTCGCCAACTTGATGCGCTGGGCTTCACCGCCGGACAGTGTGGTCGCTGATTGCCCAAGCTTGATGTAACCCAAACCAACGTCGAGCAGCGTCTGCAACTTCTGTTTGATCTGCGGGTGATTTTCGAGAATCGGCAGGGCCTCTTCGACCGTCGTATCGAGCAACTCCGCAATCGACTTGCCTTTGTATTTCACTGAAAGGGTCTCGCGGTTATAACGCGCGCCGCGGCAAACGTCGCACAGGACATAGACGTCCGGTAAAAAATTCATCTCAATGCGCTTGAGCCCTTCGCCCTCGCACTCTTCGCAGCGGCCGCCTTTTACGTTGAATGAGAAGCGTCCCGGTTTGTAACCGCGTTCGCGAGATTCCGGCAACATGGCATATAACTCGCGGATGGGCGTGAACAGTCCGGTGTACGTTGCCGGATTCGATCTGGGCGTGCGACCGATCGGTGATTGATCGATTTCAATTACTTTGTCGAGATGCTCCAGACCTTCAATCGCGCCGTGCGCTCCCGGATCACCCAGCGAACCGTAAAGCTCTTTCGCCAGCGCGCGATACAAAATATCTTCCACGAGTGTCGATTTTCCGGAACCGGAGACGCCCGTCACCACGGTTAACAACCCCAGCGGAAAGGTCACGTCGATTTCTTTTAAGTTGTGATAACGAGCGCCGCGGATGGTTACTACTTTTCCGTTCGGTAAGCGCCGGGCATCGGGGACCGGGATCTTTCGTTCGCCGCTGATGTAAAGACCCGTAATTGACTTGGCGTCATGTGCGACGTCATCGGGTGTACCTCGCGCAACCACGAAGCCGCCGTGGGTTCCGGCGCCTGGGCCAAGGTCGACCACATAATCGGCGCGGCGAATTGTTTCTTCGTCATGTTCGACGACCAGAACGGTATTGCCAAGATCGCGCAGCGCTGCGAGTGTGTCGAGCAGACGGCGATTGTCGCGCGGGTGCAGACCGATCGACGGCTCGTCCAAAACGTAGAGGACGCCGCGAAGTTGCGACCCGATTTGCGTGGCCAGGCGGATGCGCTGCCCTTCGCCACCGGACAAACTTGCTGACGGGCGATCCAACGTGATGTATCCCAGCCCGACAGTTTCCAGGAATCGCAGGCGACTGCGAATCTCTTCCAGGACTAGTCCCGCAATTTTTGCGGAGCGCGCGTCGAGTTTGACTTGATCGAATGCAGTGATCGCATCATCGATCGTCATGTTCGTGTAATCGCCAATGCCCCGGCCGCCCACGCGCACCGCGAGTGAATCCGCACGCAACCTCCGGCCGCCGCAAACGGAACAAACTACCGGCGAAACCATCTCTTCCAGAGCGAGCCGAACTTTTTCGCTGGGCGGTTCTTCCATGCGTTCGCGCAGCCACGGCAACGCGCCTTTCCATGGTCCTTTGTACGTGTATAGTCCCTGGCGAAACTTAATCTGTCCCGTAATGCCATTGAAGAATCCTGCGCGAGTCGCTTCAGGCTGATCTTTGAAAGGCGTCTTTGCGTCGCCTTTGAAATGCGCGATCACCGCGAGCAATGCGCTGCGCAAATACGCCGAACCAGACTTGTCGGATTCCGCAAAAGGAATTTCATCGGGCCGGAGATCAGGATGTGGAATGAGCTTTGCCGGATCGACTTCGAGAATTGTGCCGAGACCATGACAGTTGCGACACGCGCCATAAGCTGAGTTGAACGAAAACGAACGCGGCTCGAGCGGCGGGACGTTAATTCCACAATTCACACACGCCATTTTTTCGGAATACAGCTTCTCTTCCCCATCGACAACAGAAACCAGGACAGCGCCACTGGTCAACTTCAACGCCGTGCGGATAGATTCTCCGAGCCGTTCGTTGATGCCGGGCTTGATCAATAACCGATCGATGACCGCTTCGATGGTGTGATTGCGCCGCTTGTCGAGGCGAATATCTTCATCAAGGGCGCGCAGCTCGCCATCCACCCGAGCTCGAATGAAACCGTCGCGCGCCAGTTTTGCCAGCTCCTTCTTAAACTCACCTTTGCGGCCGCGGACGATTGGCGCCAGCACCATCACGCGTTCACCTTCCGGCAGTTCGAGCACATCGTGAAGAATCTGATCGACGCTCTGCCGCGTAATCGGCGCGCCACAGTTCGGACAATGTGGGACTCCAATTGAGGAAAACAACAGACGCAGATAATCGTAGATTTCCGTCACTGTGCCGACAGTTGAGCGCGGACTTCGCGCAACTGTTTTCTGTTCGATCGAGATTGCCGGCGACAGTCCTTCGACCGAATCGACATCAGGCTTTTCCAGTTGATCGAGAAATTGGCGGGCATATGCCGACAACGATTCGACGTAGCGGCGTTGCCCTTCGGCATAAATCGTGTCGAATGCCAGCGACGACTTTCCGGACCCCGAAAGCCCGGTAATTACGGTCAATTTGTCGCGTGGGATGTCGACGTCGATGTTCTTGAGATTGTGCTGGCGAGCTCCCCGGACGCTGATTCTATCAATTGCCATAGCCGTGAAAACAAAGTCGCGCGCCACAGACGAGAATTTTGCGTGACGCAGAACCGAGCATTGTAAACGACCGGTTCAGAGGCAGCAAGCGCATCGCTTGACGGCGAAGCAGCGCAAACCTAGACTGCGATTGTTGTGAATCTTCCGAATGCGCTAACGCTGTCTCGAATTTTTATCGTGCCGCTGCTCGTGGTTGTCTTGCTGACGCCACTTAGCAATAGCCTCGGCATCCCGCCTCACATCCTGGGGGTGGCGATATTCGCGGTGGCCGCATTGACAGACTTTTTTGACGGCAGAATTGCTCGCAGTCGGAAGCAAGTTTCAAAACTTGGCAAGCTGCTCGATCCAATCGCCGATAAACTTTTGATTTCGGCTGCGCTGATTGCTTTGGTGGAAAATCATCTCGCGCCGGCGTGGGCCGTCGTAATTATCGTCGGTAGAGAGTTCGCGGTCACCGGATTAAGATCGGTTGCGGCGAGCGAAGGCGTCATCATCTCGGCATCGAGCATGGGCAAATTCAAAATGGTTGCGCAGGTGATCACCGTCGGCCTGCTGATTCTTTCTCTGCCTCCATGGGGTGGAACCGCCCCGGTTTCAAATTTCGGCAAACCGTTTCCCGCCATCAAGTTTTGGACTGTGCCAGAGTTGCAAACTGCCTGGGCGCATCTGACCGGGGCCGGCACCACAACGTGGGTCGACTGGCAAGTTCTTCTTTACACGATGGGCCGCGCGATGCTGTGGGTAGTCGTGTTGTCGGCGATCTATTCGATGTGGGGATATTTTCGTGTCTTCTTCTCTGAAGTCATTCGCGGCGAGCGCCCGGAGACGAAAGTCTCGGCCGCGGCTTCGGCAATACAGAAGCCGGTCTAGCTCTTCACAGCTGTTTCAGCCCCCAATGAGAGTCTAACAACGCGCGGAGCGCGTGACGGCATAAAGCCCGGGGCGTAAGCCCCGGGATCGGAGTCAAAAAAGCGGTAGCCCGCGGCGCGGGCGACGGCTTTTTTGAATACGCGCGGCCTTCACAAACACCAGCGCGTCCTGGTAATCCGATTTTTTAACATCGCAACGCTCGTGGTACGCACCTGGCGCCCGCTCCGCGGGCTTCTTTTTTTCGGGTTCCATCCCTGGGGCTTACGCCCCAGGCTTTATGCTGACGTCCGCTTCGCGGACTGGCGTCCATCCACCCAGCGCTTCCTCAATTATCGCTGCTGCTGCCAACACAGTCAGTTCTTCAAAAGGCCGACCAATCACCTGCACTCCGATTGGCAGTCCACGAGAAGTTTTTCCGGCGGGCACAACCACGCTCGGTAATCCAAATACATTGAATGTCTGCGAGTAGCTGAAAGCGCGAAAGACGTTAACGTACGTGCCGTTCGCATCCACTCGGTGACGGCCGTGCTCAAACGCCGTCGTCGCGCCGACTGGCGCGAGGATCAGCGGCGTGTTGCGCATCCAGTGCAGTAAGGCCTCGCGTCGTTGTTCGCGTTCCAAGACTGCTGAAGCTAACTTTTCTGCGTTGTCGATCCGATCTTCAAATTGAGCAGGCTCGTCAGCGGTTTGGTGTAGCAAACGCGAGACGAGCGGCCCGGCTTCGTCTTCACGCCCACGATACAAAGCCGCGATTTCGATGTTCGCAGCTCGCGAGAAGAGATCGATCCAAAGTTGCTGCCCTTTTGAAACACCCGGCGGTGTCGCTTCAAAAGTCTCGAGACCGGCATCCGCCAGCGCGCGTGCGGCAGATTCGACGGCGCTCTTCACTTCGTTCGTTACCGGAACGATTCTGTCATCCACGTACCAGGCGACTCGAGCGCCTTGCAGTGTTTTTCGATCAGAGGTCTCACTGTGATCTGACGTTTCGAATTGAGTGGGATCGGCCAACACCCGGAACAACAGCGCAAGATCTTTCACACATCGCGCCATTGGACCAATACAAGCGCCGAGTCCCACAACGCCCGAAGCCGCCGGTGTGTGACCTTCCATCGGTACGCGTCCGGAAGTTGGCTTCAACCCCGCAATACCGCAAAAGCTTGCCGGCACGCGAATCGAACCGGAAAGGTCGCTGCCGATCCCCGCAGGTGACAGACCAGCAGCAATCGCGGCTGCCTCGCCACCACTTGAGCCGCCTGCGGTGTAATCCAGGTCGTACGGATTGCTTGTTCGCCCGAACAGCGGATTGTCTGTCTCGTAAGGAATTGCCATCTCGGGCACGTTTGTCTTGCCGAGAACGATCGCGCCGGCGGCTTTCAAACGCGCGACCGCAGCGGCGTCGTTGCTCGGAACGTTTTGACTGCGAATGCGGGAACCACTGGTCGTGCGCAATCCGGCCGTATCGATCGTGTCCTTGATTGTGATCGGCAGGCCGTGCAGCGGCAATTTCTCCTTGCCCGCCGTCAACGCTTTTTCCGCCGCCAGCACTCGTTCGCGCACGTCGTCGGCAATGGTAACGATGGCATTAACCGAAGGATTGAGGCGCTCGATGGCGCGCAAGTGCGCCTCGATTACTTCGACGGGCGAGACTTCCCGCGCGCTCATGAGCGCCACGAGTTCGGTTGCGGATTTAATTGTTAGCTCGTTAGACAAGCAACCCCAGTCCTTACGCCAAACAGCACCGTCGGAGCCGAATATTTATAACAGCGAAGCTTCCCATTTGTAATTATCTGGTGCGGTCAGCTGAAATCGCGTGTCCGCTTCGCCGCAAGACCACTTTGAAAATATGAAACGTTTGAACTATAAACATTGGGCGCCTCCGGCGCTCTCAAAAAATCAGACTAACAGTGGCACAGACTTAAGTCTGTGGCTGAGCAACGTCGGTGATTAGGATCACAGACTAAAGTACGTGCCACGAGAGAGGATCGTATTCATGGGAACACGAAACAAAATCACAGTTGTAGGCGCCGGAAACGTGGGCGCCACCGCAGCCCACTGGCTGGCTGCGAAAGAACTCGGCGATGTCGTCCTGGTCGATATTGTCGAAGGCGTGCCGCAAGGCAAAGCGCTGGATTTGGCTGAGGCCGCGCCGGTTGAAGGCTTTGACGTTCGCTTAACGGGCAGCAATGATTACGACGAGACGAATGATTCCGATGTCGTGATCATCACTGCTGGTTTAGCGCGCAAGCCAGGCATGAGCCGCGACGATCTTTTGAAGACCAATGCGGACATCGTCGGTAAAGTCGTCGACGAAGTCGTGAAACGTTCGCCGAACACCATTCTGATCATCGTCTCGAATCCGCTCGATGCGATGTGCCAGGTCGCTCTGCGTCGCTCAGGCTTTCCGAAACATCGCGTGATCGGAATGGCGGGCGTGCTTGATTCAGCACGCATGCGCTGCTTCCTCGCGGAAGCGCTGGATGTTTCGGTGGAAAACGTTACAGCGTTCGTGCTCGGCGGACACGGCGACACGATGGTACCACTGCCGCGTTACTCAACCTGCGCCGGAATTCCGATCACTGAGTTACTGCCCAAGGATCAGATCGACGCAATCGTGAAGCGCACAGCCGGAGGCGGCGCCGAGATTGTCGCACTGCTGAAAACCGGCTCGGCTTATTACGCACCGTCGGCGGCGGCCGTCGAAATGACAGAGTCAATCCTGAAAGACAAGAAAAGAATTCTGCCTTGCGCGGCTTATCTCGAAGGCGAGTACGGCGTCAACGGTTTGTATGTCGGTGTGCCGTGCAAGCTGGGCGCGAAAGGCCTCGAACAAGTGATCGAGATTACGCTCACTTCCGAAGAACGGATTGCTTTGCAAAAGAGCGCCGCCGCCGTGCAGGAACTCGTGGACGTGATCGGAATTTAGCTTCGGGTGAAAATGACGATTGGTCTTTCCTGGCATGCATGCGCCCTGCTGCCGCTGTTACTTCTGTGGCAGGGCTCTTCGTGCCATTCGACAAACTCAAATTCAGTAAATACGAACGAAAGAAACGCAAATCGAAACGCAGTGAGCGCACCGATCTCAGGTTCGTGGGGAGGGCCCGATATTGCTCTCGAAGTAATGACCGAGGGCATCGAACTGAACTTTGACTGCGGACATGGCTATATCGACAAAGGAATTGCACCTGATTCTGACGGAAAGTTTTCGGTGAATGGGACCTATGTCCGGGAACACGGCGGGGCGATGCGTAGCGACGAGAATCCGGATTCGCGCGCCGCAGGTTACAAAGGGCAAGTGACAGGAGAGAAGATGACCTTAACCGTGACCTTACCTTTCCGGACGGAACCCAGGACATTGGGCCTTTCAATCTTGAGCGCGGAAAACCTGGCCGCATTCACAAATGTATGTAAGAGATCGTCAGAACCAGGTTGACAAAAAAAGAGGCGCGAGCGATTTGCCCGCGCCTCTTTCGCTTTTTGCAGCAATTACTATTTCTGCGTTTCGCGCGTAGAAACAGTTCGCACGCGCTTCTTCTTGCGAGTCGGTGAAGTACGGCCTGTCTGGACATTCAAGTACGGAATATAAACTACCGATCCGCCTTTTCCTGTCGAGCTATTCCCTGTTCCCGCCGAGGTTGTGCCCAGAGGATTCGTCGAATCAACGGGCGCGCCTATCTTGGACTGACTCTTCGGCACCACCACAGTCGTGGTTCGCACCACTGAGTGACCGGCCGGATCCGTGCAGGTAACGGTAATCGTATAAACGCGACCGCTCCCTTTGCCCGAACGCTCGCTGCGCAGCATTACATGATGCGCATCGACGATCTGCCAATCCGGAGCTGTGTCGCCATCGCCAAGCCCGTTGATTGGTTCGTTGCTTGTGACAGTCAACGTGCAGCCGACCGAACAATTGTCGGTCGCCGTGTAGTTCACCGTCACCGCGACCATCTGATGTTCAGGTGGCCACAGCACATTAGGACTCGCCGTCGCCGAGCTGACGATTGGCGGTTGCGTGTCAACGACTGTGACCGTGAACGTGCAGGAGTCGGTTCCCTCGCTGTTCGTGGCCGTGGCCGTCACCGTCGTAGTCCCGACCGCGAAACTGCCTGAGTCAGGCGAATAAGTGATGGTGGGAACCGGATATCCGATTGCCGTTGCAGCATGTGCGCCGGTGAAGCTGATCGTGGTCGAACACAACCCGTCATCGGCATCCGCACTGAAGCTCGCCGGACACGTGATTTCAGGAGCCTGAAGCACCGTCAACGTGTTCGTAGCCGAGGCTGCCGCGTAGACATTATCGCCGGCGAAGCTGGCACCCACTCCCGTCGGATAGAGCCCTCCATTGATTCCGGCAAGGCTGGCATTCGACAGTGTGGCGACACCATTACTATCAGTGACTCCAGCACCGACACTGTTGCCATTGAGCGTGAAACTAACGGTCTTCCCGGTTACGGGATTGCCTCCGGAACTCAATGTCGCCGACAAGTTTACCGTTCCACCAAACGATCCCGTCGCTGCATCAACACACAGATTCGTCGGCAGCGGATTAAGCGGACCCAAAGTCAACGGCCAAGCATATGCACCGCGGCTGCGAGTCCACAGCGAAAGTGTCGTGTTGCCGCGATCGATCGACATACTCCAGATCATCACGTTGGGTATGCCAGCCGTAAAGCGCTGCCAAACGGGAGTAACCGCAGTGATGTCGTCAGTGTAGTAGAGACCAAAGTCAGTTCCCGCAAAAACCTGTTGCGGGAAATTAGGATTAACGATGATCGAGTCGACCGGAATGTCCGGCAGGTTGCTTGACTTGTCGATCCACGTGGATGACGCGCAATTCACGTTGCAGACCACGCGAAAGACGTGTCCCGGTGTCCCTGGCGTGTTCGCGTTAAAGCCGCCCACCGCTGCGTATCCGATGATTGGATTCGCGACCGTGTTATCACTAAGAGGATCGAGCGCGGCATCCAGGATGGGCCGGTTGGGAAGAACAGTGTTTCCACCGGTTAGATTGACAGCGGTGCCGAGTACGCCTGAAGCGCCGCCGAGTCCGTAGAGCGCCTGCACGTTGCCATCGTTCGTCGCCACGATCGCCAGCGTCTGATTGGCCGGCGAATAGTGGAGGTTATTAATGAACGAACGATTGCCAAGCGATCCTTTGGTCAAGTTGGCCGTGCGTGCTGTCCAGGTAGTTCCAGTATCGGCCGCGATGTTCTCCCAAACACGGTTACTGCCGACGATAATATGGTTGCATCGAGCGCCGCACTCTGCATTGCCTGAACCGCCGGATTTGCCTCGGAAAAGATCAAACGGCTCGACGAATGACTGCGTGTCGCTGCGCATTGTCGCGTTTCTCAGATCACCACCGAACACAGCGCCTGTGTTTGCACAATTGGCGGTACAACGGTGCAGCGCACCATTATTGTTACTGGCATAGAAGAAACCACCCTTGCCATCGATGCGGACAAAGAAGCCGTCACCGCCGACGTTGCCTTGCCATTGCACGGGGCCTGTTGGAGTTGCCCCGAAATAGACGAAGCTGTCCATGTTGTCTTGTGCGCCGCCGCCCGCTTTAGGAGCCGCGTCGGTAGCAAAGTTCGCGCTGATGTCTCCGTTGTAGAACTCGATGGTGTTAAAGCCGGTATCCATGTTGAACCACGTCGGCCTCGTCGTGTTCAGGACCGCAGCATTGGCGTTAATGGTTCCGTGAACGCCGCCGTCGTTACCCGCCAACAGTATGTCGGATCGGCCTGGCACAAATGCCAGCGCGTGCTGGTCCACGTGTACCGGGTGGGGGCTCGGGCCAGCATAGCCGCAGGTTACGTCGTACCATGCAGAGCCGGTGCGGGTCGCCAGCCAAACCTCGTAGGTATCGAAGAAAACTCGGTCGGCGTTGTTAGGATCAACCGCGATGCCCTGATCGTACCAGTTCTGCGGATAGTCGCCGGCTCCGGATGAGCCCGCGCCCGACGAGGCGCAAGCAAGCATACTGTTGCCCGCCGTGCCGGTCATGAAAGTCCATGAGGTGCCCCCATTGGTACTGACCCACGCGCCTAGTTGGCAGCCATTCGCTCCAGCGCAGCCACCCGAGGCGCCACCGCTGTTGCTATTTGGAGTGATCGACTGCACTTGAGCGTACACGACATTGGGGTTGCTCGGCGCTACTGCGATATCGACCCGCCCGAGTTGATTACCGGTAGTCGAGTTGACATAAGCCGCGCCGCTGCCGGCGTTCATATTTGCATTCGCCGGATAGGTCGCGGCTGCGCCATAGATAAAGCCATTCGCGTTGCCGGCGATCGAAGTAAAGTTAGGACAGCCGCTGGCCGGCATCGTGGCACTATAAATTCCGTTCGCTCCGTTGTTACCCAGATCGTATTGAACGGTTGTGGCAAAGCCGCGCGTACCGATCGCGGCTATGATTCGCGTTACGCCTCCGCCCATGTTTGTTAGTTCGAGCCCGGTCGTGTCCTGCCTTTGAGTGCTAAAGGCGTTGGTAGTGCACGGCCCCGTCCAGTTCACTCCGCCGTCGTACGAAAGGAAAAGTCCCTTCTTGGTTCCGGCCACAACCTTGTTGCTGTCATTTGGATCGACTCTGACTTTGCCAACCGCATCGTACTGGGGAAACTGTCCTGCAGGTTCAGAGTAACCAGCACCGAATACGTTTGCTCCGAGCACGGTCCAGGTGGCGCCGCCATTCATGGTCTTCAGAATTCCCTGACTGCCCATCGAAAACGATCCGAAGTTCAGATCTCCCGTGCCGGCGTAGACGACATTGTGGTTGTTCGGATCGATGGCGAGGGTATCGATACTCAAGGTCGAAATGAGAGGATCGTCGGTCGTGACTGCCCAGGTTGTTCCTGCGCTGCAGCAATTAGTCGTCTTCCAAACGCCGCCACCGACGCTTGCTGCGTAGGCGACGATACTGCCGTTGGTAGTCGTCGTGGGATCGATCACGATGGCGTTGATGCGACCCGCCGTAGTTGTGTAGTCAAAACAGCCGGAGCACCCAGTCATCTTCTCCGGCTTTGGTCCCAGCGCGGTGAACGCGTTCGGATTCAACGCCAGCGGCGATGGTTGATTCGCACCGTTCTTGTTTTTAACGCCCCCCGGCACTCCGCGAACAACCTTTGAGTCATCGGCGGCTGCTTTTCGCAACCAGTCGGGACTGAAGTTTCCCGTCGGGTAAGTCAAACGATGCATCCAGTAGCTCTCTTGATCAATCAGGCGTTCTCCGTCAGTCAACGGATCCGTGCCCGAAAACTCAGTTTCTGCTGAGCCACCCGACGTACTTCCCGTCCCGACTACCAGGTATGACGCAATGCCGCCCCCGGTCGCGGAGGAGTTAGCCTTACGCTTTTCAGGCCGAGAGAATTTGTTTCCTTCAACTTCGTTGTTAGGCATGACGCCCGAAACGCTAAACGCACCTTTGCTGTCAGCGGTTGTCTGGATCGTTGCAGTCTCTTGCCCGTCGCTGCTGATGACGATGGTTATCGCCTCACCCGGGGCCCAATTTGCGCCAGAGAACACGATCGTCTCGCCAGGCAAATACGTGCTCTTGTCGGTTCCAATCGTGGGATCTCCTGAGCGACTACTCGACCGCGATATTCTGGTGGAGAACTGAGCGGCGGCTACAACGGCAACCAGAATCATGACGAAATACACGTAGACGCGTGGATGTCCGGGGTTAAGTTTGCGATCCATTTTTCGTACCTCTCTCGAGAAAAGACTGACGGTTGCTTGGAAGAGCCAGCCGGAAATGCCCAGATGGCCCGAATTAGCGTCGACTGTTCGCGGCACTTACAAGGTGACGTATTCGCGTCGGGGGCGTGCGACGGTGCTAAACTTTCACGAACAATTCCACAAGTGTGGGACGGACGTGCGTATGAGCGGAAAACGAGCGCGTACAATACTATCGACCGCCGTTGATTTCAACCAATTTGTTTTAGAAACGAGAAGTTATTTTAGCGAGTCGTACTCTCTCTTTGCTGTTACCAGCAGCGGGATATCCGCATCAGCGTCCTTCCAGAGCGAAAAGAAAGTTTGATAAGCATTGCGCGCTGCGGCGGCGTCGCCCTTCAAGACGTCAGCACGCGCGAGTCCCAAATACGCGGGTGCATACAGCGGCGAGCGCGGCGACCAACCACGGTGATTCGTGATGCTTTGAAATTCAGCGGCGGCCTCGGTCCCCTTATTCAATTTAAGCAGTGCCTGGCCGCGAAAATATTCGGGCCAGTAACTGCCGACGATCTGGTAACGGCGCGCTGGCTCGAGTGTTTGCGCGGATCGGGCGGCATCACCGTCGTGCAGTGCGAGCAGTGCGCGATTCAATGGCCAGTAGACGACATTCAGCAGAGTGTCGTTCGGAAATTTCTTTGCCAGCTCGTCCATCAACGTTTCCGTCTGTCCCGTATCGCCACATACGGCGAACGCAGCTGAGGCAGCTTGCACGACTGCCGTAACCCGCGAAGTCTTGAAAGCGCGATCCGCCAAACCTTTGACCCGTTCGCAGTTTTCAAAGACGCTTTCAAGCTGCATTTGCGTCGTCAAAACGGCCGCTGCCCCATCGTTTTGCTGGTGCGCAATCGCCGCGTCCGCAGCCCGTTCGTTCAACTCGCGCGCTCTTTTCAGCTGTCCGGAAAAGGCTGCGACTTCTGCCTGCCAAGCCAGCGCGTTGTATTCACCCGGCTTGCCGTTCCACCAGTCGAGCTGCTGCTTCATGCCAGGGGCGTCATTCTGCACGAAAGCAATCGAATACAAATTAGCTCGAAAGAAAATCGAATCCAGTTTCTGATCCAACGCTTGCTGATAGACCTGCTTCGCTTCATCGAAACGATTCAACTCCATCAACGCCGTGGCCAAATTGTCGCGGGGCGGCGCCACATTCGGATTCAGCCGAATCGCTTCGCGTGCTTCTTCCATCGCCTTGTCGAGTGCGCCCGCGTCGGCAATATACAAGTTCGACAGTTGAATGTGCGGAATGGGATCGTTGGGATAAGTCCGCTTCCAAAGCTCAAGGGTCTCGATGTACTTCTCGCGCTCGCGCGTTACCAGCCCGTAGTAGCTGACTGCGGTAATGTAAAACTTCTCGCGCTCGCTGACGCGGTCGCGCAACTCAAATGCTTTCTGCGCGGCGGCCGTCGCGAGATCGCGCTGCCCGGTGTTCGCGTACGCCGTCGCCAGCCGCGCATACGCAATTGCGAAGTTCTGATCGAGCTCAATCGCGTGCTTGAAAAATGGTATTGCGTCTGAATAGCTGCCCTTCAAATGGTTGTCGAGTCCGATTGAGTACGCTTTGAACGCCTCCAGCGACGGCGTGGTCGCCTGCTCGATCGGCGCGTCGAATTTCTGGATCGACGACAACGATTCGCCTAACTTTTCTCGCAGCCGAGTCGTAACTTCACCCAGCCGCTTAATCACCAGCTCCTTGCTTTCGGCTTCGACTTGTTCGCGCGCAATCGCATCTCCGGTCTGCGCGTTTACCGCCTCAACCGTGATGAGATAGTGAGTCCCCACACTGGAAATCGTGCCGCTGAGAAACGCCTTTAATCCCTGTCGCAAACAAATCTCGCGGGCGAGATCGCGCGTAATTCTGTCGGTAGGCGAACGGTCCAGAAACCGCAGGGCATCCCGAACGCGCTGGTCGCCGAAGATATTCAAAAACGGCGACTGTCCGAGTTGCGCGGCCAACGCTTGCTTCAACGTGCCATCGAAAACTGCGTCTCCAGTCTCGTTGACGAAGTCGGCGATCAGAATCGTGTCTTTGTCGGTCAGCGGGGCGGCCTTTTTGATGAACGCGAAATATCCGACAGTAGCGGCGAGCGCAATTACGCCCAGGGCGACCGCGATTGCCGCAAATCTGTGCTGCCGCAACTCGCCACCCAGATAACTGGCTGTCAGTCCGCGCGTGGAAACACCGGAAATCGTGCTCGACGATAACGCCGGATTGTCAGCGGCGCCGCGGCCAACTTCGCTCAGCGTGGAAACCAGTCCCGTGGAGTGAAGTGTTGAAGCCTCGGCGATTTCGCGGCGTAATTCTTTCAATTCGATCGCGACGTCTTTAATCGATTGATAGCGGTCTTCCGGATCTTTTTCCAGACAGCGCCGCACAATCTTTTGTAACTCGATTGGCGCTTCCGGATTAAGATCCGTAATCGGCGGCACCGCTTCGCGAATGATCTTGTTCAGTCGCTCGATTCGATCTTTGCCCTCGAACGCTTTTCGTCCCGTAACTGCTTCAAACAGAATGCAGCCAAAGGCAAAGATGTCCGATCGCTGATCGATTGCCGAGGTCCGGCCCTGCGCCTGTTCCGGCGACATGTACCCGGCAGTGCCAAGCACGACGCCGACAGTTGAATGTGAATCGGAAAGATCCATCGTGTCGAATTCGCGTTCGGCGCTACTCAATAAAGCGCCGCGCGATGCTTCGACTAGCTTGGCCAGCCCGAAATCCAGAATCTTCACCTGCCCATCACGCGTGACCATGATGTTTTCCGGCTTCAGATCGCGATGGACAATCCCAGCCGCGTGAGCTTTTGCCAAGCCTTCGGCGACATACTGAAACCAGCGCAGCATCTTGCGCAGGTCCGGCGGCACATCCGCCAGGCAGTGACGCAGCGTCTTGCCATCGATGTACTCCAGCGCGATGTAATTCAGGTCGCGCTCGTTTCCGATTTCGTAAATTTGGGCGATGTTCGGATGGTTTAGCGCAGCGGTGGCTTTCGCTTCCTGGACGAAGCGACGCATGCGATCCTCATTGTCAGCGAGTTTCTCGGGAAGGATTTTCAGCGCGACTCTGCGATCCAGGCGAGTATCAATGGCGAGATAAACTTCACCCATGCCTCCCACGCCGAGCTGCGTGCCAATTTCGTACCGGCCAAAGCGTGTTCCGGGCGGAATCGCCATGCATTCTCCCAACCTTGCTGGCCGCGCAGTCTATCATCCGCGTTTCGGATTTACCACGGATTGGAGAATGGATGGTTTGAGGCGCGCGGGATTTTTACTTCTTTAACCAGCCAAGCAGGCCGTGCAGCACGGTCTCGCGATTTTCTTCGTAGATGGCTTTAGTAAGTGGAATATTCATCGGACAGGCTTTGACGCAGTTCTGCGCGTTGCCGCAGTTGGTGATGCCGTCTTCGCCCATCAATGCCTCGAGTCGTTCGTCGCGATCCATTGCGCCGCTGGGATGCATGTTGAAAAGACGAACTTGTGCGATGGCCTGTGGCCCGATGTAGTGATCTTCGTCGTACTGCGGACAAGCTTCGAGACAACAACCGCACGTCATGCACCGCGAGTAGGCGTAGCGCTCCATGACGTCTTCCTGATCCATGCGCGGCCCGGGACCGAGGTCGTGACTGCCGTCGAGTTCGACCCACGCGTGGACTCGCTTCAGATGATTGAACATCTGCGAGCGGTCGACCTGCAGATCGCGCACGTTCGGGAACTTCGACATGGGCTCGAGCTTGATCGGCTGCTCCAAGTTGTCGACCAGCGCCGAACATGACTGGCGCACGCGGCCGTTGATGACCATCGTGCAGATGCCGCAAACCTGCTCGAGACAATTCATGTCCCAGGACGGCGGCGTCGTTGGCTTTCCGTGTCTGGTAACTGGGTTCTTGCGAATTTCCATCAAACACGAAATGACATTGAGGTTCGGACGGTAAGGGATTTCGAATTCTTCCCAACGCTGTGGCGCGTCAGGATTGTCTCGGCGTTTGATGTGAATTTCGACTGTGTTCATTGATCAGTTAGCCGCGAAAAGGCACAAAAAGCACAAAACAAGTATTTGTCATCGTCGCGTATTCGTGCTTTGTCCTTCCTTGTCGTTCTTCCTTTTTGTGACTTTTGTGCCGTTTGTGGCCATTTCTAATTAACCTTTACATCACCAGCCGCCCCACTCAGGTTCGCCGGCTTCTGCTGCATCTCGCTGGTTGGCACCTGTGGGCCGCCGCCTTCTTGCGGCGAGCCAGAAGCGGTGGCTGTCTCTTTCTTCTCGTGCGAATAATCGCGCTTGCGCGGCTCGATCAGAGAGATGTCCACTGGATCGAACGAGAAGACCGGCCCTTCGCCTGAGTATTCGGCGATGGTCGTCTTCAACCAGTTCGCGTCATCACGATTCGGGAAATCCGGTTTGTAGTGAGCGCCGCGTGATTCGTTTCGATTCAACGCGCCCAGCGTTATGACCCGCGCCAGCTCGAGCATGTTGTCGAGATGCCTTGCGTGCGGCAGAGCCATCGTCGCCCACAGATTCGAATCGTTGATCGAGATGCGGCGGTAGCGATCCATTAACTCCAGCAACTTCTCGTCCGTCGACTTCAAACGATCGTTGTAGCGAACGACTGTGACATTGTCAGTCATCCACTTGCCCATTTCCTCGTGAAGCTTGTACTGATTTTCGTTGCCGCTCTGTTTGATCAGCGCGTCGTTGATTTCCTGCTGCCGCTTCGTCTCATCATCGTAGAGACGTGAGCCGTTGGCGCCGTTGCGTTGCACGTTCTTCGCCCACTCAATCGCCGCCGGCGCCGCGATAAATCCGCCGTACACGCAACTGACCAGCGAATTCGCGCCCAAACGATTCGCGCCGTGAATCGAGTAGTCGCATTCACCCGCCGCCAACAATCCCGGAATGTTCGTGCGCTGTTCGAAGTCAACCCAAAGGCCGCCCATCGAATAATGCACGCCGGGGAAGATGCGCATCGGCACATGCTTCGGATCGTCACCAACGAACATCTCGTAGATTTCGAGGATAGCGCCGAGCTTTCGTTCCAACGTCTCAGCCGGAATGTGCGTGAGATCAAGATAGACCTGGTTCTCGCCGTTCACGCCGAGTCCGTCGAGACACACCTGAAAGATTTCGCGCGTGGCAATGTCGCGCGGCACAAGATTGCCGTAGGCCGGATATTTTTCTTCCAGGAAGTAGAGACGTTCTTTTTCCGGAATCGATGACGGCGAGCGATTGTCTTTCTTAGCCCGGGGTACCCATACGCGGCCACCTTCGCCGCGTGCCGATTCGCTCATCAAACGAAGCTTGTCTTCACCGGGAATCGAAGTCGGATGGACCTGAATGAATTCACCGTTGGCGTACTTCGCTCCCTGCTGATAACAAGCTGACACGGCGCTGCCGGTGCATACCATCGAGTTCGTCGACTTGCCGAAGATGAGGCCGGGACCGCCGGTCGCGACGATGACTGCGTCTGCCGGAAAAGCTTTCAACTCCAGCGAGTGCAGATTCATCGCTACCAGTCCGCGACAAACTTGATGATCGTCGAGCACGAGCGACATCATCTCCCAGCCTTCGTATTTTTTTACCTTGCCGCCGACTTCGAAGCGGCGCACTTGCTCGTCGAGCGCGTATAGCAGTTGTTGCCCGGTCGATGCTCCAGCGAATGCAGTACGGTGATGCTTTGTGCCGCCGAAACGGCGAAAATCGAGCAGCCCTTCGTTTGTCCGCGAGAACGGCACGCCCATGCGATCGAATAAGTAGATGATCGATGGCGCCATTTCGCACATCGCTTTCGCGGGTGGCTGATTTGCCAGAAAGTCGCCGCCGTAAACTGTGTCGTCGAAGTGCTCCCAGGTCGAATCGCCTTCGCCTTTCGTGTTCACCGCGCCGTTGATGCCGCCTTGCGCGCACACTGAGTGAGAACGTTTCACCGGCACAACGGAAAACAGATCAACCTCGTGACCCGCTTCCGCAATCTTCATCGCCGCAGCCAAACCCGCGAGCCCGCCGCCAACGATTGCGATTTTGATTGGAGTAGCCATTGATCTTGTCGACAAACTTCAGTTTGTCGCTAGTTTCTTGATCGTCGATCGCGTCGACAAGCTAAAGCTTATCGGACTACAAAATTCCCGGAATCAATCCGCCGGGACGAATAAAAGCGACGGCCGCGTTAATGCCAACCGCCAGCAGCAACAACCCAATGGCGATGCACGCATAGCCTGTCAGCCGCTGCGCGCGCTCGCCAATCGTGATGCCCCAATCAACCATGAAAAGCCAGATGCCGTTGGCCAGGTGCCACACCGTCGCGGTGATGCCGATGACGTACACGATGAAAATCTTCCAGTTGCCGAATTCACGCGCTACCGTTTCGAAAGCAACATCCGGATGGTGCGCTACTGAAACGGTGTTCAATCCCGGTACGAGACCAAACCTGAAATTCAGCACGTGGAACGTGATAAAGAAGAATAGGATAATTCCCGTGACGCGCTGAATGATGTAAAACCAGTTGCGCGGATAGGGATAAGCCAAATTATTCGGTCGAGCTTCCGCGGTAATCACCAGCCCGTATACCGCGTGATAAATCAGGGGAATGAAGATACCGAGAGTCTCGACGAACAGAATGTATGGAATTGACTGGAGATCTTTGACGGCGTTGTTGAAATCGGCCGGGCCGCTGAGCGCCTTGGAATTCGTGTAGAAGTGCTCCAGCAAAAAGAAGCCGAGCGGCATGATGCCGGTCAGTTGATGCAGCTTCCGCAAGACGAAAGTCCGGCTCAGACGAATCGCCAAAGGAAATCTCCTTTTCGGGTTTGCTCAACCAAGGTCAGCGAACTCAGCGGGAATTTGAAGTGCAATAACAAATGAAATTATAAGGCGACGAACGACAAATGCAAAACGCGCCGTTTGGAGTGCGGCGACTTGACGCCGCTTTTAGTTTTTAGTTCGTTCGCGGCTCTTCAGCAATGATAAAGCGCCGTCAAGCCGGCGCACTCCAAATACAATGTCAGACGAAGACTACAACCCATTTCCTGAACCCGTTGTGATTGAAATCACAGACGTCTTCGATCTGCACACAATTCCGCCGAAGCAGGTCAAAGCCGTCATCGAAGAATATCTGCGCGAAGCCTACGCCAAAGGCTTTCCTGTCGTACGAATAATTCACGGCAAAGGAATCGGCGTGCAACGCGAGATTGTGCGGACCATTCTGGAGCGAACTGATTTCGTTTTGGATTGGACCGACGCGCCACCGGATGCGGGCGGACTGGGAGCGACGATTGTGCGACTGAAACAAACCGCAGATTACGCAGATTCCACAGACTAGAACCCGCGATAACCAGTTATCCGCCGATGATGGTAATGAGTTCGCGGATCTACTGCCTACTTCTTTCTGATTTCTGGTGCCCCCGGCGCGATTCCAACGCGCGACCTTCCGCTTAGGAGGCGGACGCTCTATGCAACTGAGCTACGGGAGCACATCCACTCGTGAATAGTAAGTCGTAAATGGTAAATAGTGAATACGAGGTTATGACTGATACTTGATGAGCGAGCGCACGTCGTATCCTTCCAACTTCTTCCGTCCCGCCAGAAACTCAAGTTCGACGACAAAGACCAGGCCTTCGACTTTGCCGCCGAGGCCCGTGACCAGATCGCAGACAGCTTTCGCAGTGCCGCCGGTTGCGAGCAAATCATCGGCGATGATGACGCGATGACCGTCACCGATCGCGTCGCGGTGAATCTGTAAAGTGTCCTGGCCATATTCAAGGTCATAAGAAATCGAAGCCGTTTCGGCCGGCAGTTTCTTCGGCTTGCGCACGGGCACGAAACCGGCGCCGAGGTGATAGGCCAGCGCCGGCGCGAAGATAAAGCCCCGCGCTTCAACGCCCACGACCGTGTCGATCTGCGCGCCTTCGTATTCCGCCGCCAGCGCATCGACAGTTTTGCGCAAACCTTCCGGGTGCTTCAACAAAGTCGTAATGTCGTAAAAGTTGATGCCGGGCTTGGGAAAGTCCGGCACCTCGCGAATTAGTTTTTTCAGATCGTCCATAGTCGTCGTTGTGTCCGACAAACTTCAGCTTGTCGATAGGTCCCGCGTCAAGCCGAAGCTTGTCTGACTCAGAGCGCGCCATGATAACATGCGCGCGATTTTCTCCGGCAGTTCAAGTCTTGTGTGCGAGGTTCACCCGATATGAAACGTCGCGACTTTATGATTAGCAGCGCGGTCGCCGGGGCGGCGATAGCTTCCAAACGCACAGTCGCCAGGGCGCCGACGATGCTGATTCCAGCTGCGGTCAAGCCGCTGGTAATCGCTTCGGCCAACGGCAACCATTTCAAGAACGGTGGCGATGTCACCTGCGTGCAGAAAGCATTTCAGATGATCACGCACGGCAGTGACGTCCTGGAAGCAGTCGTCGCCGGCGTGAACATCGTCGAATTGGATCCGCTGGATGACAGCGTCGGTTATGGCGGCTTACCGAACGCGGAAGGCGTCGTGCAACTCGATTCGTCGGTGATGCACGGCCCGAAGAAACAAGCCGGGCCGTCGCCGCGATCGAAGGTGTGCGCACTCCTTCGTTGGTGGCCAAAGCCGTGTCGGAGCAAACCGACCATCATTTGATCGTGGGCAAAGGCGCTCAGGAATTTGCGCGGAGTATGGGTCTCCGTGTTGAAGACGACCTGAACACGCCGCACTCGCGCGAGATGTGGCTGGAATGGAAGCGGCGAATCGATCCTTCACACTATCTGGATCCGAAGAAGCGAGCGGCCGCGGGTTTCGCAGCCGCAGAACAGATGGTCGCGGAAGGCTTGCTGCGTCCGGAGAATCTACACGGCACTATCAACTGCGACGGCATCAACTCGAAAGGCGAAATTTGTGGCGTGACCACAACCAGCGGTTTGTCCTGGAAGATTCCCGGGCGCGTGGGCGATTCGCCGATTCTGGGCGCCGGTTTGTATGTGGATGGAGCGGTCGGCGCGGCGGGCTCGACCGGTCGCGGCGAAGCGAATCTCTTCAATCTCTGTTCATTTCTCATCGTCGAAGAGATGAGGCGCGGCGCGCATCCGAAGGATGCCGGGATGACTGCGCTCAAGCGGATTCAGGCAAACACAGTTGAGAAACGCCTGCTGAATAGTCGCGGCCTGCCGAACTTCTACGTCAATTTTTACATTTTGAATGCGGCGGGAGAGTACGCGGGCGTGACGATGTATCAGGAATCAAAGGCGCAGTTTGCGATCTGCAACGAGCATGGACCGCAGACTCTACTGTGTGACGGATTGTTGCCGGGGAAACAGGACTGAGAGAGGAATTGCAAAGGGCAAATTAGTAAATGAAAAGTTCAAATTGCCCGCTGCTGAAAGCGTCATTTTGCTCGTGGCCTTTTCGATCAGGATTTCAAGAGCGATGAATTTTCATTTTGCACTTTTCATTTTTCCGTTTTCAATTCAGTTCTTACACAAACTGATTGGCCGGGCATCCTCGCCCACCCGCTGACGCAGTGACTCTGGCTTAATCGTCCACAGGCTCAGTGACAATTTGCTTCTTCTCTTTCGCCCGCACGACTGAGAAAGTGTGTTTCTCTTTCTTGTTGAACGGGTACATGTAAGTCCATGTGCCTCGTCCCACCGGGCGGCCGTCAATCGATTCGATGACGTCTCCTTCTTTCAATCCGGCTTTCGCGGCGGCGCTTTCAGACTCGACGGACACGACTAAAATCCCTGAAACGCCCCACTGCGAAACAGACTTCGACGATAGCGTGTAAGCCTCGACACCGAGATTCTTCAAACCGCCCATTTTCAGCTTGGGCATCTCAGGCAGGTCGAATTTCCATTCGAAAGACGGCTGAAACGCACCGCCGAGTTTCAGTTCAAAGGTCAGCGGCGCTTTCACGTTTGGCCGTTCGACCGTGAACTTCACGTCCTCGCCCATGCCGACATCAGTCAGCATTTGCGAGAAGCCTTCGGCGCCCTTCACGTCCTTGCCGTTGACGCGCACGATGATATCGCCCGGATGCAGGTTCGCGAATGCCGCCGGCGTGCCCGGCATCACCGAAGTCAAGACGATGCCGATCTGTTTCTCGAACAGTTGCTGCAATTCTTTCTCGTTCCAGCCGAATGACAACATCGAATTCTTCGCGTTCCAATCGACTTCTTCACCCCGAATTCCGAGCAGCGGCCGCGGCACACTTGCCTGGCGTTCGAGCACGCGGCGAGCTGCGGCTCGCATCGCATCGGCACTTACTAGTTTCGCGTTCGTGCCTTCAACTTCGTCCACAATCCCGATCGTCTGACCCGATTGATCACAGGCAACTCCACCCAGCGTACTCGGTGAAATCTTCGGGGATCGGAGCATTACGCGGTCAGCGTCGGCTTTTGTTTTGGCCTTGGCAATCTTCGCGTCAGTCTTTCCAATCTTCACGCGAATCTCGTACGGCGTGTCCGCCGCCACTTGTTCAGGCGCAAACACCCGAACGTTTTCACCTTCTGAGATTTTCCGCGCTAGCGAGTCCGAAAGATCCGTCAGCTGTTGAGTGAGTTGCAGTACGGACAAGCCCGTCTGTCCGTCGATGCCCACATAGCGAGCACGAAAACTCTTGCCGTCCTGTGTCAGCACGGTTAAATCAGGCTGAATACGCGGTGCGCGGGGCATCCGACGCACTGACGCGTGGTTGTCCTGATCTGGCGGCTCGGGCGCATTAGGAACGACGACAGTCATGCGATTCATTTCCATTTCGCCGGCCAGTTGCGGCAGGCGGACGAGTACCGTCCGTCCGTCTTCGAGCGCGAGTCCGGCAATGATGGTCGCATGCACCTCTGTGGTGGTCGCGTCAGGATTTATTGTGACAGTGCCCGGCTCGCCGGATTCGCGCACCGCCCTCCGCAACAGTGTTAAGCCATTCATGCGATGGACGACGGTCACGACCTGAGGTGACACGAGTTCTTGATCTTTCACCATCATGACGCGAGCCTGACGCGGCTGTGGTGTTGTTGGCCGCCG
>Ga0207644_10000122_pt1 | contig 57193 bp, 57 predicted proteins | sample KBSS73metaG_FD_184326 | JGI IMG/M metagenome (GOLD analysis project Ga0207644, IMG submission 184326) | Switchgrass rhizosphere microbial communities from Kellogg Biological Station, Michigan, USA - KBS S7-3 metaG (SPAdes) (version 2) | ecosystem: Host-associated > Plants > Roots > Rhizosphere... | reverse complement strand
TCCCAGGGTTCGATCAGGGCCGCCTGCGGGCTGCTGCCCCAGTCGGGAACAGCAAGGCCCCCAAACGCCGACATCACCGACCGGGTCATCTCGCCCTGCAGGCGGAGCATGCCCGAGAACAGGTCGCCCGGGGCGGCGTGAGGCGTAGTGGGTTCGTCGTCGGTCGCCATGCTCGTGCCTCCTTATCATCTGTAGGAGATACGCCGACCGAAGAAGCCTGCAAGCCCGGCAATCGCCGGACCAGATGAATTCCATGCAGGCCCAACCGCACCGGCGGCACGCCCCGCGCCATTTGCCTATGGGCGCTATTGTCCTTAGAGACGCTCCCTGCGGCACTCCCGCCGCGATACTATCGGGAAATTCATCAAGGTCATGGACGACGAATTCTACCGCATGAAGCGCCTGCCGCCCTATGTCATCGCCGAAGTGAATGCGATGAGGGCCGCTGCTCGCGCCGCGGGGAAGGACATCATCGACCTTGGGATGGGCAACCCGGACCTGCCCCCGCCGAGCCACGTGATCGACAAGCTGTGCGAAGTCGCCCAAAAGCCGTCGGCCCACGGCTATTCGGCCAGCGCCGGCATCCCCGGCATCCGCCGCGCCCAGGCAAATTACTACGGCCGACGCTTCAATGTGGACGTGGATCCGGAGACCGAGGTCGTGATGACCATGGGCTCGAAGGAGGGCCTTGCCAGCCTCGCAACGGCAATGACCGCGCCAGGCGACGTGGTGCTCGCTCCCAATCCGAGCTACCCGATCCATACGTTCGGCTTTATCATCGCCGGGGCCACGATCCGCTCCGTCCCGACCACGCCGGACGAGCGCTACTGGGCCTCGCTCGACCGGGCGATGAGCTTCACCGTGCCGCGCCCGTCGATCCTGATCGTCAACTACCCATCCAATCCGACCGCGGAAACGGTGGACCTCGCCTTCTACGAGCGGCTGGTGGCCTGGGGTAAGGAACACAAGGTCTGGATCATCTCGGACCTGGCCTATTCCGAGCTCTACTACGACGGCAAGCCGACCCGCTCGATCCTCGAAGTACCAGGCGCCAAGGACATCGCGATCGAATTCACCTCGATGTCCAAGACCTTTTCGATGGCCGGCTGGCGCGTGGGCTTCGCGGTGGGCAATGCCAAGCTTATCGCAGCGCTCAAGCGGGTGAAGTCCTACCTCGACTATGGAGCCTTCACCCCGATCCAGGCTGCGGCCTGCGCCGCCCTCAACGGGCCCCAGGATATCGTCGATGCCAATCGCGCGCTGTACCAGAAGCGGCGCGACGTGATGGTGGAATCCTTCGGCCGCGCCGGCTGGGAGATCCCCAGCCCGCCCGCCTCGATGTTCGCTTGGGCCCCGCTGCCGCCGGCGCTCAAGGACATGGGCAGCCTCGAATTCTCCAAGCAGCTGCTGACCGAGGCCGAGGTCGCCGTCGCTCCGGGCGTGGGTTATGGCGAGGATGGCGAGGGCTTCGTGCGCATCGCCATGGTCGAAAACGAGCAGCGCCTGCGCCAGGCCGCGCGCAATATTCGTCGATTCCTCGCCAGCAAGGGGGTCAATACCTCCGCTGCGTGAAACTGTGGGTGACTGGGAGGATAACTTTCCAGTCACCACAGTTGCTCCTCATTGAGGCCTTCCGATATCGATTGCATCGGCTGGAATACTTCCAGCCAGATTCGTCGTTACCGGCCGGCACTGCTGGCTCCCTGGCGTGAGTGGGGCGGATGGAGCAGGGCGCAAGGCAGTTCGGCTGGCTGGGCCTTGGCCGCATACCTGCCCAGTTCGATCTGCGCGCCCTGGGGTGGGACTTGCTCCCCTTGCCCGCCGATCTCTCCAGCGCCCCCTATCCGTTCCTGCTCGACGATCTCACGCGCGCCATCGCGATCCGCTCACACCTTGTGCGCACCCGCGTCATTGTCGCCGACGTGGCCGACTCGGCCACCCGTGCCCACCTTCTTGCGCTGCGTTTCGGCGAAGTCGTGCCGCCTGGCCTGGCGCTGGAGGAACTGGCCGAGCGGACGCGCCGCCTGTCGGCGACACTGGACGCGCTCCCGCGGCAGCGCTCCCACGGCCCCATCCTGCTTGATCTGCTCCACCGCGAGGGCTGGGTGGGCCGCAGCCGCCTGGGCCTGCATCCTCGCGAATTCGCACTGCTCTGGCGACTGGCGGATACGCCGGACGTGCCAGTCGCCCCCGCCACGCTGCTCAGCGACATCTGGCATCTGGCCCATCGTCCCGAGACCAACAGCCTGGCGGTGCATGTCTGCCGCCTGAGAGCCAAGCTCGCCGGAGCTGGCCTGCCCGGCCTGCTGCATACCAGTGCCGGAGGTTACGTCCTTGCAGCTGTGCCAGACCTCCACGCATCCGAATCGGCAGTCGCCCCGCAGCCGTTTGCCATGCAACGGATGGACCTGGCCCGAATTGCGGAATAATCGGATTGCATTGGCATAGATCGCCAGCTAGGGCCCCCCAACCACGCAAAACTGCGATCTGGCCCGATGGCGGAGTGGTGACGCAGCGGACTGCAAATCCGCGCACGCCGGTTCGATTCCGGCTCGGGCCTCCAACCACATTGCCGCTCACCGGCACTCGGAAGTGCGCTCACCGAAACCGGCGCAAATGCGCGGGATCTCGACTCATGGAGAGTGACGGCAGCGTCTCTACTGAGACGCCAAATCGGGCCGAAACAGGCCTGAATTCGCCAGAGTCTCTGTGGGGAATTCTGCATCTACGGTTTCGACAAAGCGCGCGTCTCTGCTGTTTTGCTCCTAAAGGTGGTTGGGGCAGTGGCCCGCAAAATCGGAAACTCTCGGAGCTGTAAAAAAGGAAGCCTTAGCGCGAAGGCAGATCTCGACCACGTGCGAACTTGCCCCGATTACCTATTGAATCGGATGGGCGTCCACAGGAGTCACTCGGGGTTATTTAACGTCGGGGCCATTCAGGGTCTCGCACTGAGGTCTGCTTTTTGAAGACCCTGCCGGTCGATGGGCGACCCGCGAACGGCAGAAAAGTCCCACGATGCGTATTTCCGCTTACGACCAAATTACGACGTTCGGCGGCAGGCGCGAGAATGTCGGCAAACGACAACACCCGTCGATGGTATCCCGGTAGCACACCGGTCGTCGTGGGTGGGCTGGCAGTCTTATCCTCGCAGCAAAAGCGTCCACTCACGCAGCCGGCATCCCCAGGCTGCCGCGCAGCATCGTCACAACAGCGGGAACCGCCGAAGGGAAATAGCTGTGGACATAGCTTGCCCAGAGCGAGCCATGGCAAAACACCGCCTCGCCCAGACCTCCGTTGGGGTTGCGAGCTTGAGCGTAGGGCAGGACCGGTGTTTCCAGCCGGGAAAAGTGGAACGTGTGACCGCGCAGGCTTGCGCCGGCGATGGTAACTTCCTGCAGACCCAGCGCAGCAAGCCGAGGTTGCATGGCGGCCCGCCCGGCTATCAGCCCAAGCATCGGGTAGCCGGTGCCCTCAACGTCCTCGAGTTGTTCGAGGCAGTAGAGCATGCCGCCACACTCTGCGAGGATCGGCCTGCCGGCGGCGTGGTGAGCGCGAATGGACGCTGCCATCGCCCAGTTCTCCGCAAGCTGGCGCATGTGCAGCTCGGGATACACCACAGGCATTTCCGCGCGCGGCAACGGCATCGAACCCGATGGATACGGCCGGTCGTCGGCCACCGGTAGCGTGACCTTCAAGCTGGCCCCGCATGTTTCGCTCGACCTGCGCGGATACTGGACCGATGCGCGCAACGACTTCGACGGGTTCGCCGGCGATTCTGCTGTCTATGGCCTGACCCGCGAATGGTCCGGCTATGCCGGCATCAATTTCGACCTGTTCGACGGTCGGGTCACCAACCGTGTGGCCGTCACGCAGATTGACACCGACCGCCAGAACTTTGACCCAGCGCGCACCATCCGCGCGCTGAACTTCGATGCCCACGGCAGCGTGCGGCGGTACGAGTATCAGGGCACGGCCAACCTTTCGCAGCACATGCAGGTGATATTCGGTGCCGAGCGCGAGGAGCAGCGGATGACCAGCGCCTCGCCGTCGAACAGCACAGCCCCCTACCTGCTCACTCCCAACGGTGCCGACACCAACAGCCTGTTTGGCCAGGTGCGGGCGACGGTTGTCACCGGACTGACGCTCGAGGCAGGGGTTCGCCATGCCGACCGCTCGCGCTTCGGTGCAAGCACGGTGGCGAGCGGCGGGCTTGTCTATACGCCTGACGACGGCGCAACCGTCCTGCGCGCCAGCTACGATGAAGGTTTCAAGGCGCCCTCGCTCTACCAGTTGTTCAGCCTCTATGGCGATGGCGGGCTGAAGCCGGAGCAGGCGAAGGGCTGGCAAGTCGGGATCGAGCATGCGCTCGGCCAGAAGTTCCACGCATCGGCGACATGGTTCGCGCGCGATACCGACAACCTGATCGACTTTGCCTTCTGCCCGACCAGCGGCACCCTGCCCGCTGCCTGCTACGTCCCGGGGACGAGCACGACGCGCTTTGGCTATTATGCCAACGTGAAGCGCAGTCGGGCCAAAGGCATCGAACTGACGGCCGAGTGGCGGCTGGGCGCGTTCTTCGCCAATGCGAACTACAGCTGGGTGTCCGCGCAGGACAGGTCCGAGGGCAGCAGCGATCTCGGGCGGCAGCTCGCGCGGGTGCCCCGTCATCTCGCCAATGTCGAGGCCGGGATCGAGCTACCATCCGGCATCCGGGCCAGCGCGGCCGCGCGCCATTCCGGGGCGACCTTCGACCGTGCGGGGAGCGCGCAGGTTCTGCCCGGTTACTGGCTGGTGGACATGCGCGCCCAATGGGCCGTGGCCAAAGGACTGGTCCTGCAGGGGCGGATCGAAAACCTGACCGACAAGGTCTACGAGACCGCAAACGGCTACTCCAGCCTGCGGCGGACGGCGTATATCGGCATCAGGAGCCAGTTCTGATGCTCCGCGCAACCGGCTGCGGGCCGTCCGTCGTGGTCTGCAAGACCTGCCGCATCGCTCCGGACGTGCGGGAAGACGATCGGGGCGAGCGTGGCGGCGCCCTGCTCGCAGCCGCCCTGCGCATGGCGCAGGCAGACATGGCCAAGGCCCGGCATATCGCGATCGAGGAAATGCCATGCCTGTTCGCCTGCCAGTGGCACTGCACGGTGCTGATCCGCGCGCCCGGGCGGATCAGCTAACTTCATCGAAGGGCGGCGCCCGCTCTTGCCCGAGGTGCTGGAAAGCTGGGACCGGCTTTCGGCGCGCTGCGACGTGGTCGTGATCGAGGGAGCGGGTTCGCCTGCCGAGATAAACCTGCGCGACGGCGATATCGCCAACATGGGGTTCGCCCGCGCGGCGAATGTGCCCGTGGTCCTTGTCGGCGACATCGACAGGGGTGGGGTGATCGCATCCCTGGTCGGAACGCGAGCGGTGCTTGACCCAGATGACGCGGCCATGATCCGCGGCTTCATCGTCAACAAGTTCCGCGGCGACCCGGCCCTGTTCGACGGCGGATACCGCGCGATCGAGCGCTTCACCGGATGGCGCGGATTTGGCGTTGTCCCCTGGATCGAGGCGGTCTCGCGCCTGCCGAGCGAGGATGCGGTCATTCTGGAACGGGGCATTCGCGCGGATCCCGGGCGCCTGCTCGTTGCCTGCCCAATCCTGCCGCGCATCGCCAATTTCGACGACCTTGATCCCTTGCGGGCAGAGCCGAACGTTGAGGTGGCGATGATCCCGCCGGGCATGCCGATTCCGGTGGAGGCCGACCTGATCGTCTTGCCCGGATCGAAGGCGACGATTGCGGACATGGCCTTCGTTCGCGAGCAGGGGTGGGATATCGACATCCTGGCTCATCACCGGCGGGGCGGATCCGTGCTGGGGATCTGCGGAGGCTACCAGATGCTCGGTCGGCGCATCACCGATCCGCTTGGCATCGAGGGTGAGCGGCGTGAAATCGAAGGCCTTGGTCTGCTGGATGTTCTAACGCGGCTTGGCCCTGAAAAGGCGCTTCGCCATGTGACGGGATGTGCATTCGGCGCGGCGCTCGATGCCTATGAAATGCACATGGGCGAAACAACCGGCGTCGCGACCGCAAAGCCATTTGCCACTCTTGATCATGGCGGAACGGACGGCGCGGTCAGCGATGATGGCCGGGTGATCGGCACCTATTGCCACGGACTACTGGGAAACGGGTCTTTGCGGGGCGCGGTTCTTGCGCGCATCGGCGGCAGCGGCGGAGCCTTCGACCATGGAAAGGTCGTGGATGCGGCGCTTGACGACCTGGCCGAGGCGCTTGAGACGCACCTCGATTTTGATCCGCTGCTTGCCGTTGCGCAAGGCGCGGCGCGGTGAGCGTGCTGCTCGTTCTCGGCGGGGCTCGGTCGGGCAAGAGCCGCCACGCCCAACAGTGGACTGAGCGGAACGAAGGCCGACTTGCTTACATCGCGACGGCCGAAGCGCACGATGATGAAATGGCGGAGCGAATAGCTCGGCATCAGGAGCAGCGCGGCATTCGCTGGCAAACGTTCGAGGCGCCATGCCTGCCTGATGCATCGCGCTGCGAACCCTGCCATGATGCGTCCGGTCAATGAGGGCAGACATGCAGGCAGGCTCGCTTTCCGAATACTTTGCTGGCGTCGGTGTAAAGACCGTCACCGGCACCGAGGTCGATCCGCAGGTGTCGCGTGGACACGAGTCCAGGGCGTGGACACCTTCCGCGCTTTTCTCGGTGAGCCCGCAGACAAGACCCGCGTCCCGGTCAAGTGGGTCTGGCTCTCGGACGAGGAGCGGGCCGAGAGGGTGCGGGCCACATCGCCCGGTCCAAAACAACGAGTAGCCGAACCCGTTGCCGGCCTTCTCGTGCTTGGCGCGATAATCCTGCAGGTATTCCCACAGCCGGGGGGTGAGGGTGTATTTGGCCGCCACCTCGTTGTGCGACTGGAGGATTGACTGCAGGGTCGGCCATTCGCTGGGATGGGGCATACCTCACCGCCTATGGTCCTGCTATAAGATGTCCGTCGATGCAGACATCGGCGATGTCACCGTTCTGGAGTTCACGAAATAGCGAACGGCTGAATGGTCATGTCTGTCGGCTCCGGACATCCACCTCATCCGCTTGTTGGTCTGCCACTCTATTGCCGAAGCCATTCGGTCGAGCCTGCCTGCGCATTCCGCGAGGGCGCGCGCGACGGCTGAATGGCTTAGGGGGCGGGTGGAAGGTCTGACGGTCCCGGCGCGCTGGACCGCCCAACTTCGCACCGGGAGATTTTTGCCGCCGGTTTGAATTCGGGCCGGCGGGGTGGGCGCATTCGATCCTTGGGCCGACTTCCTTCGGGACCGATACCCCCGCCCTACCCTGCACCAGCCCCCAACACACCGGTGCATTAGCTTTGACGAAGCCGTGAGCCGCTATGGAATAGCCCATCGCGTGCTTCAGGGGCATCGCGACCAGCAACAGGGTCGAAAGCGGGGTGGCCTCGACAAAGGGGGCGAGGCGGATTTCAACCAGGGAAGAGGAACCCGATTCCTATAGCAGCTCCGCTTCGTAAAATATGATGGTAGGTTGTACGGGGAGAGTACTCGCATCTGCCTGCGCCCGGATGGCCTCAGGCGACCTCATCGAAGTCTCGAACTGCTCACGAGAATCGCACTCGATCTCGAAAATGCAGAACCAATCGCTCGGTCCGCCGGGAGACTGAGGCTCAAACGCATAAGTGGCACGACCGCCATCCGGAATGGCCCGGCATAGCGGCAAATGCTGCTCGATATAGTGCTTCTTGAATGACTCCGGATCGTCGGGTCGGGGATACAGAAACGTGACCTTGAACATGATGTAATCGCCTCTTCTCGAAGCTGGAGTCAGGCTGGCTCGGCTGCTTGAGAGCCAAGGGCCTCTCGTTCCTCTGCGCTCAGTCGATCAAGAACCTGACGAAACAGCGACAGGCCGCGGTCGGCCTGGATCCAGCCCATGGTGCCGGGCGGACCGGTGTCGATCATACGCTGTTGCGCTTCGATCATCGCCGTATCCTCCCGGAACGCCTCGTCGACCATCCCGAATATGAAGGCAGCCGCCTCGGGGCTCATATCGGTTTTGCGGTGCGCACCTGAATAGATGTACCGCGTCGACCGCTCAGTCAGCGGGGTGACCGCCTGGATACTGAACGTGTCGCTCAAGCATTCCAGGTCCTTGGACGGTTCGGCGAAGTTCAGCCGCTCCGCAGTGCCTGCGGGATAGGTCCTGAAATGATTGATGAAAATGCCGGGCGCCAGATAGGAGAACCACATCCACTGGTCGGTGACGGGCGCATCGGGCGCCTGCATGGCCGTCCGTCCGATCGACCAGTTGTTGTTGCTCACCCCGCGCGGCAAGGGCTGAGCCCCGGCGCCGGTCACCACATTGGGTTCGTCGTCGCCCGAAACCTTGCGCCCAATCGTCTTCTCGTGAACGAAGGCGACGTGCGACAGATCGAGCAGGTTGTCGTTGATGAGATTGTAATTGGCCGCATAGTTCAGTTCGCCGCGATGCGTGTAAAAATCGTCGCGATCGAGCAGGCTGCAATCGGGGATCAGCGAGACATCCGCCTTGTCCGGGTCGCCCATCCAGACCCAGGCCCATTGATAACGTTCGACAACCGGGTAGCTGCGGGCCTCGAGCGATCCGGGTGCGCTTGCCTGACCCGGCACCTCGACGCAGCGGCCGTTCGTCGTCAGGCGTATCCCGTGGTACATGCAGCGGATGGTATCGTGCTCAATCCGCCCGAGCGACAGCGGCGCCCAGCGATGCGGGCACCGGTCCTCCAGCGCGATAAGCGTGCCGTCCTCCCGTCGCATCATCACGAGCGGCTCGTCGATGATCCGGCGAGCGTATAGCTGCGCCGCTTCGAACTCGGTGGTCCAGCCAGCTACGTACCACGCGCTCTTCAGGAACATCCCTCACCCTCTCATCGTGTTGGCCAAGACGCTTGAACGCGCGGCATGAAAGCTACTCAACTGCAAAAGGCGCGCGACAAGCAAGGCCCCAACCGACCCGAAGGTTATAACCTTTTGGCTAACCGGTCCGGCGTCGGCGGCGCCAGATCAACCGGTCGTGAAATCGCCCGCCGGAGCACAATGGCAGGTGATGAAATCGATCAGCCGCCGGATCAGGGGATCGTGGCGTAACGCGTCCTGGACACACAGGCGGACTTCGAAGCCGGTAACTTCGATCGGCAAGCGCTTCACATCGCTCTCGTGGACGCCTTCGCCCGCCACGACCCGAGGAAAGCTGCCGGTGTAACCCAGCCCCAGCCGCAAGGCTTCAATGGTAAGTGCCGGGTGCTCGGACTCCAAGGCTACTGGATAGTCGTGAATGCCGATCTGGGCGAGCGAGCGATCGACCAGTTCCTGGAACAGCCTGTCGGAATGGGCGGGAATGAACCCGAATTTCAGCAAGTCGCTGGACCGCACTTCCGCCAGGTCCGACAGCGGGTGGGCCGCGGAAGCATATAGCGCTACCGGCTCGGTCCACAGGTGCGATGAGGGCAACTCCGGCGTATGCGAAGGCGCAAGGAAGATGCCCAGATCGACCCGCTTATCGGCAAAGGCGGTCACCAGCTGCTCGTAATTCAGCGCCCGAACGCTGAGATAAGTGTCGGGATTATCCGCGGCGTAGCCGGCAAGCGGCCGTGCGATGGCCCATCCGAGAAAGGGATGGCTGGCGAGCGTTATTCGTCGTCGTCCTTTGGCGAGTGGTTCGTAAATTGCCCCGCCGGCGAGCCGTTCGGCCTTCTCGATCAGTTCCTTGGCGAGCTCGAAGGTGATGCCGCCGTTGCTCGTCAGATTGGCGGTGGAGCCGCGCTTGCGGGCAAACAGCGGTTTGCCCATCTGCTCTTCAAGCGCCCGGATCTGCTTGCTTACCGATGCTTGCGAGATGCCGAGCCGCTCCGCCGCGGCCTGGAAGCTGCCTGCCTCCACTGCCGCCACGAAAACTTCCAGTCGACGAAGAGAGGTCCGGTGCATAGTCATCCCCAACCTGTCAGTACCGCATGGCAAGCTTCAGCACGGCGCGGCTGCTGCGGGAGCGGTCAGAAAGCGCGCCTTCGCCAGACACTCGGCCAATTCTGCCTCCGCGACGGAATCTGCGACGATAGCCGAACCGATGCCCATATGGGGCGGCCGGCCATGGCTGGACTCGATGGACCGGATGGCAACGTTGAATGCAGCGGACCCGTCCGGCGCAAGGTATCCGATCGAACCCGTGTAGATCCCGCGCGGCCTGCGCTCGATCTCGGCGATTACCTCCATGGCACGGACCTTCGGAGCGCCAGTCACCGATCCGCATGGGAACATCGCCATCAGCAGTGCGACCGCATCGCAATCATCCACAAGGCACGCCGTGATGGTTGACGTCATCTGATGGACGGTCGGATAGGTTTCGACATCGAACAGCGAAGCCACTTTCACGCTTCCCGGCATGGACACCTGTGACAAGTCGTTTCGCAACAGATCAACGATCATCAGGTTTTCCGCGCGATCCTTCGGGTTTGCAGCGAGCAGCCGGGCAGCCGCCATGTCCGCTGCAGGCTCGGCTTGCCGCAAGGCCGTGCCTTTCATCGGCTTGACGCAAACCCGGCCACGATCGAGGCTGAAGAAGTTCTCGGGCGACAGGCTTGCGATCGATTGGCAGCCGGTCTCGATCAGCGCACCCCAGCCCGCGCGCTGCATCTGCCGCACTTGCCAATACAGCTCCGCAAGGGCCTCCGGCGGAACGCCCACGGCCGCTTCGAACGTGAAGTTGGCCTGATAGATGTCGCCTGCGGCGATGTAGTCCGCGATCGTTTTCACATCTTCCTTGTAACGCACTGCATCGATCAGGGGCCGAACCGGAGGGGGCTGGTAGTGGTGCGGCCGCACGTGCCATGTGGCCGGCTTGCACACCCGCGGTCGATCGAACTCGCCGAACCACAACAAGGGCGTGTCCGTCTGCGCGGCCAACCGGGAAACTCTCGGCTCGAACGCCATCCCTGCCTCGTAGGCCAGATAACCCGCCAGATACCGGCCTTCCGACAGCGCCGCACGCATGCGCTCCAAACAGGGCGTAACATCGTCCAGGCGCATTGCCTCGATAATCGCCTTAGGTGAGGCGAACTGGAAGGCGCACCCATCGCCGCGAGCATCGTCGAGCAGAACGAACGGCTCGTCACTGCCAAGGGGCTGACGGCGACTATAGCTCTGCGCAATCCGCGACAGGCTGGTCTCGGTCCACCCTGCGGGCGCCCAGGCCGAGGTCACGCGGACTTCCGCCGGCGGGCGCGTTCAACCGGCATGGGCCGGTCCCCGCCCCGCGCCGCTGCCTGGCTGCCCTTTAGCCGATCCCGAGGGAGCCGGGATCCTGGTTCGGAAGGTCGGTGACGGGCACACGGCTCAGGACCAGCCGTCCTGCTCTTCCAGGCTGGCGGCGAGTTCCCCAATCACCCGGTAACATTCGATCACGCCGCCGACCGAGCTGACCGGCTCGCGTCCTTCGCGGATCGCGGCGACGAATTCGCGATCCTGCAACTCGATACCGTTCATGCTGACCGCGACCTGCGACACGTCGATCGGCTCCTCCTTGCCGTTCACGAGGTCGTCGTACCGCGCGATGTAGGTTCCGGTGTCGCCGATATAGCGGAAGAAGGTGCCAAGCGGCCCGTCGTTGTTGAACGACAGCGCCAGGGAGAGGATCTGGCCGCGGTCGGTCTTCAGCTGGATCGACTGGTCCATCGCGATCCCGAGTTCCGGATGGCGAGGACCTTGCAGGATGTTGGCCTTCACCACCCTGGCGCCGGTCATGTACTGGAAGAGATCGATCGAATGGGCCGAATGGTGCCACAGCAGATGGTCCGTCCAGCTGCGCGGCTCACCCTTGGCGTTGATGTTGCGGCGCCGGAAGAAGAACGTCTCGATGTCCATCGCCTGGATCGTGAATTCGCCCGCGTCGATCTTCTGCTTGATCCACTGGTGGCTCGGATTGAACCGCCGGGTGTGACCGACCATGCACACGAGCCCGGTTTCCTGCTGCTTGGCCAGGACAGCCTGAGCCTGGTCCCATGAGTCCGCCACGGGGATCTCCACCTGGACGTGCTTGCCGGCCTCCATGGCCTGGATCGACTGCACCCCATGCAGCGGCGTAGGTGTCGTAAGGATCACGGCGTCGATGTCGTCACGCTTCAGCACCTCCTCGTAATTGTCGCTCACGTCGCCGATACCAAACTTCGAGGCCAGCTTGGCGGCTTCCTCGTGCGAAGCGCTGACGACCACCGCGACTTCCGCTCCGTCGATCGCCTTCAGCGCGTCGAGGTGTTTCTCGCCAAAGGCACCGGCGCCAACCAGAGCGATACGCATTTCGTTCAATCCTTACCGTCAAGAAGGTTTGCAAGGCAGCCCCGACGCAAATGCCGGAGCGGGATCTCTCAGTCGGGCTGGAGCACGAGGTGCCCGATTGCGGTGTTGCTGCATGGAACGTGATAATGGCGATGGAGCAGCCGGGTTCGCGCCCCGAGGGCGCCGCGCATGATCAGCCACATCACCATCTCGATCCCCTCCGACCCGGTCTCGCGCAGGTATTCGATGTGCGGGATGCGGCGAACGGCGTCGCTGTCGCCGATAAGGCTGTCCATGAACCGGTTGTCCCACTCGGCATTGATCAGCCCCGCCCGCGAGCCCTGGAGCTGGTGGCTCATGCCCCCGGTCCCCCAGATCTGGACGTTGAGATCTTCGGGAAAGCTGGCAACCGCCCGCCCGATCGCCTCCCCAAGCAGCCAGCAACGATTGCCCGAGGGGACTGGGTAGGTGACGACATTGATGGCCAGCGGGATGACCCTGGCCGGCCATTGCGCGGGCGTGCCGAACATCATCGAAAGGGGGACGGTGAGCCCGTGATCGACGTCCATCTCGTTGATGATGGTCATGTCGAAGTCGTCGAGGATCAGGCTCTGGGCGATATGCCAGGCGAGGTCGGGGTGCCCGATCACGTCCGGAACCGGCCGCGGCCCCCAGCCCTCGTCTGCCGGCTTGAAGCGCTCACCCGTGCCGATGGCGAAGGTCGGGATGATGTTGGCGTCGAATGCCGATGCATGATCGTTGTAGACCAGCAGGATGACGTCGGGCTTCTGCTCCGCCTCCCAGCGCCGCGTCCACTCGTAGCCGCCGAAGATCGGGGCGAAGTAGGCGTCCTGCGTCTTTCCCTGGTCGACTGCGACGCCGAGCAGCGGCACATGGCTGGAACCGACCCCGGCCGTGATGCGGGCCATCTCAGCGCGGCTCCCTGATCGAGCGAAGTCCCACCGGCGACCGCCCCCCGGCGTTCATCATTGCCTGGTAGTCCTCGACGCTCATCCCGCTCATCGTGCTGACAGCCTGGAGGAAGCTCAGGCCATCGGTCGAAAACACCTTCGCAAGAAAATAGATGTTGCCTCCAAGGTCCAGCAGCCGATTGTAGTCGCGCGCCAGTACGGCCTGCTTCTGCTCGGTGCTCATTGCCCAATGATCCAGGTAGCTCGCTTCATCGGCCTTCCACGCCGCCCGGTTCTCCGGCTTCATCAGGCTCATCGCGAACTGGTTAAGGTGATAGCCCTGGCGCGCGCGGGTGGCGGTATAGACGCGCGTTCCGGGGATATCCTCCAGTTCGGCAAGATAGGCATGGATGTCGGCCGGATCGCTCACGCCGGGGCCCACTCGAAGGTCAGCGGCGCTTCCCGGAAAGCGAAGCGGTCAAGGTGGTTGGCAATTACCCCCTTCATGTTCTCGGCGCTTTGTGCGTCGGCAGTGACAAGCGTGATCGCCACCCGGTCGGCCTCGGCGTCGAACTTCGCCCGGGTTTCCGCGTTGAACGGCACCTCGCCGCGACCATCGGCGTAGGACGTGGCGAATTTATGGCCCCAGTGCTTGACCAGCTGCTGGATATAGCGGTCGGCGGATGCGGTCTTGGCGTAGCCGTGCGTGATCATGCCGTGTCCTTCTGCAAGACCCGCGCGCCGTCTTTGATCACGCGGGCGATTATCTGGCGGGAGCGGGTCCCGCCCTCGTCAATGCGATAAGCCGTCAGCTTCAGGTCGGCATTGAGCGCGATTGCCTTCTGCTGGGCTTCGAGGACCTCCTTGTCCTGGGCGAACACGCCGCCCTGCTGGGCCTTGAATCGGGCGGTAAAGCCCGCGTCGTCGATGTCGAAGTTGCGTGCCATGCCCCAGAAGTAATGGTGCGTTCCCGGCGTTTCGGGAGTCATGAAATCGACCACGCAGCCGCGCGCGCCCTGGTCGTGCTCGGCCAGGGTGGCGCCGGCGCCGACCGGGGCAACCCCGACGTCGATAATCACCGCGGCCGGGAGCAGGAAGCGGCAGATCTGCCAACGATCAACCAGCCCCTCGCGCTTCAGAGCCCCTTTCCAGAATGGCGGCGGCTCGACCCCCGGCATCCAGCGTTCGACTACGACCTGGTCCCCGTCGACCCGCGTCGTGATCGGCGCTGCCATCAGCTCGGGCTGGCCGATCGAGCCGGAATGGACATGGGTCTCGTGCGTGAGGTCCATCAGGTTGTCGATCATCAGCCGGTAATCGCAGGCGACGTGATAGTAGCCGCCGTCGAACACCCAGCCTGCGGTCGAACATGGCCACAAGTCGGGGATGAGGGCCGGGTCCGCCAGCGCCTTGTCGCCGATCCACACCCAGACGAAGCGGTGCCGCTCGGCCACAGCATAGGTTTCGGCGCAAACCCGCCGGTTCACCGGATCGGTCTTGAGCGGCATTTCCTCGGCAACGCCATCGGGGCCAAGTTTCAACCCGTGATACTTGCAGCGGATCGAATCTCCTTCGCGCAGGCCCATCGAAAGCGGCAGCAGGCGGTGCGGGCAGGCATCCCGCATGGCGACGACCGATCGGTCCAGCCGCCGGTAGAACATCATCGACACTCCGCAGATCGTGCGCGCCAGTGGCGCGGAGTCGATCTCGGCATCCCACCCGGCGACATACCAGGCATTCTCCACCCAGGTTGGTTGCGCTGCCGTGCTCATAGTCCCCGCGCCTCAAGTTGCCGGTCAAGCCGCGGAAACACGCGGCGGGCATTGCCTTCGAAAATCGCGTGGCGCTCGTCCGCCGAGATATCCAGCGCGTCGACATATCGCTTGGTATCGTCGAAATAACGCCCGGTCGTGGGGTCGATCCCCCGGACTGCACCCACCATCTCGCTGCCGAACAGGATGTTCTTGTTATCGATCACATCGGCCAGCAGGTCGATCCCGGGCTGGTGATAGACGCAGGTATCGAAGAACACGTTGTTCATCAGATGAGTCTGGAGATCGGGCTTCTTCAGCATGTCCGCAAGCCCGCGATAGCGCCCCCAATGATAGGGCACGGCCCCTCCCCCGTGCGGGATGATGAAGCGCAATGTCGGAAAGCGGCTGAACAGGTCACCCTCGAGCAGCTGCATGAAGGCGATCGTATCGGCGGCGATGTAGTACCCGCCGGTTGCGTGCATCGCCGGATTGCACGACCCCGACACATGGATCATCGCCGGCACGTCAAGATCGCACATGGCTTCGTAGAACGGGAACCAGAACGAGTCGGTCAGCGGCGGATGCCGGAAATGGCCGCCGCCCGGATCGGGGTTGAGGTTGCAGCCAACGAAGCCCAGGTCGACGCAGCGGCGCAGCTCCGCGATCGAACTCGTCATGTCCGCCTCGGGTGACTGCGGCAGCATGCACACGCCCGCGAAGGTTTCCGGATAGAGATTGACCACGCGCGCGATGAGGTCATTGCACACCTGCGCCCACTTCACCGCCACCGTCTGGTCACCCACATGCGGCGCCATCGCGCTCGCTCGCGGCGAGAAGATGGTCACGTCCGCGCCGCGCTCCCGGATCAGGCGCAGCTGGTTCGCCTCGATCGTCTCGCGGATCTCGGCGTCGGAAATCTCTGGATAGGCAGGGGCCGCCTCGCCCGCCTTGAACGCCGCCTTCTGCTGCTCGCGCCATGCGTCATGCGCTTTCGGCAGGACGGTATAGTGGCCGTGGCAGTCGATGATCATGGTCATTGCTGAAGTTCCTTCCCGGCCGCGGCGCGCTGGCGCAGCACGGTGCCGGTCGTCATCAGCGGCTCGACGCCAAGCGCCCTCAGCGTACTGGCCGCTTCCTCCATTTCCGCAGCGCGGCGCAAACCGTGAGTTGCCATCCGCTCCAGGTTGTAGGCCGCCCGCTCCGACCAGGGCCGTGCCTTTTCGCTGGCATCGAGCGAGGCCACTACCTCGTCCACGACCCCAGCCCGCCCGGCCGCGGCCATCATCTCGTCCGTCAGCGCCTCGATGCCCTTGATCATGACGGACCGGATCATCTTAATCGCACTCGCCCGCCCGACCTCGGCCCCGACCACACGCAGGTTGGTGAAGCCGATGCTCCGCAACATCGCCCCCGCCTCGTCCGCCGCTTCGCCGGCCAGCAGGAGGGGTACCGCAAGCCGGGCAGGATCGACCGGAGCAAGCACGGCGACGTCCACGTAGCGCCCCCCTGCTGCCGCGACCGCCTCAGCCGAGGCGCGCTTCGTTTCCGGCGAGGCCGAATTCATGTCGCACCACACGGCTCCGGGCGTCAGCAACGGCGCATAGTCCCGGGCTGCGCGCAGGCTCTGGTCCGCGGTGACCAGCGACAGAATCAGCGGCGCGCCGGTCACGGCCTCCGGCGCAACGGACGCCGCCGACAGTCCTGCCGTTGCGGAGGCATCGCGCCGCGCGGAAACCAGGTCCCACACCGCTACCGCGCGGCCCCACCCGGCGGCCACCGCAAAGGTCGATCCCGCCTCGCCGAATCCGATCAGGGCATGTGTCCGCTCCATGATGCGGACCTGTCCTCAAACCTGCCCCTCTCACAAATCGGAAACGGTGCCCGGCGATAAGGCTCGGCTAAATGTCCTGCACGGTATAGGCATTCGTGATGGCCGGGTGCTCGCCCGGATCGTTCGCCGCGCACGCGGTTTCGATGTGGCTGCCACCTGCTTTCAAGGCCGATGTACCCGCGTTGCAAATCCGCGGCGCGACCTTATGCGGCAACTGCCCGCAAATCCTCGAGAAACTGGGCCTGGACAGCCGTCGGCCGCCAGGATTCCCGGGTCGTCACGCCAATCGACCGCTCCTGCGCGGCCGGGGCATCGCCCAAGGTCACCAGCCATCCCGCCTCCAGTTCCACTGCGACCTGGTCCGGCGAAAGCAGCGTCAGCAAGTCGCTTTCGATCAGCAGCTGCCGGATCGTCATGACCGAGCCGCATTCGATGGGCACCCGCGGCGCCGGCAGGTTGGCTTCCACAAAGATCTTCTGCCAGCTTTCGCGCAAGGGCGCGCCCTGCCCCGCGATCACCCACTGGCAGGCGGCAAGTTGCGCCAGGGTCGGAGCAGTGCCTGCCAGCGGATGCCCCTTGCGCGCGATGACGACCGGCCGGTCGCGAAACAGCGGCTCCTGGCTCAGATCCGGCTCGATCAGCGGTTCACGAAGAGCGCCCACCATGAGGTCGAGCGCGCCGTTGCGCAGCGGCTCGACCAATTCCGCACGTGAGCCTTCGACGATGGAGATATGCACGTCCGGATGCCGCCGGAGAAACCGGGCGACTGCAGCGGGCAGCACCTTGGCACGGGAAAGCGGCATGGCTCCGATGACGATCCGCCGTGTCTCGTGGCCCTTGAGTGCGTCGAGTTCGGCCAGCGCGGTCTCAAGCTCCACCCGGGCCAGCCGGAACGAGCGTGCCAGCACCGCGCCGGCTTCGGTGATGACGACGATCTTGCCCCGGCGGTCCACCAGCTTGCGCCGCGACGACAGCGACAGGTCGCTGACCGCCCGGTGCAACGAGGGCAGCGACAGTCCGGTCAGCATCGCAGCGTCGGTGTAGCTTCCGCCGTCGGCCAGGGCTAGCATCGCCCGCATCCGGGACATCGTGACATGCGGGCTGGCGATATGCTCCAGCGCGGTGCGGACCCGCGGCACGACGAGTACTGCCGCATCGGTCGGCACCATCCCGTCATGGCGGCGCTCGAACAACGAGGCTCCCACCACCGCCTCAGTCCGCGCCAATGCCTGGGTTATCGCCGGCTGGGTCAGGTTGACCGCCTGAGCCGCCGCCCGCATCGTCCCCAGCTCGGCGATCTTGACGATCGCCTGGAGGTGCCGGAGGTTGAGGTCCCAAAGCCGCATGGCGGCAGGTTTAGCCAAAACTAATCCCGTTGCCAGCCTTTGGTATTCCACCAGCCGATGCGCGCCGCCAGATACCGTCACCAAGTCATTGCTTGGAGTCAGGCCCATGAGCGGTATCGTCGTCCAGAACATCGCGCGGACTGCGACCGAGGTGATCGATGGCCTCGCGGCCTGCGGCGTCGCCACCGTGCACGAGGCGCAGGGGCGCACTGGGCTGCTCGCAAGCTACATGCGGCCGATCTACCCCGGCGCTCGCGTAGCCGGCAGCGCCGTGACCATCAGCGCCCCTCCCGGGGACAACTGGATGGTCCACGTCGCCATCGAACAGCTGCAGGCGGGCGACATCCTCCTCCTGACGCCAACCAGTCCCTGCGAGGATGGCTACTTCGGTGACCTCCTGGCCACGAGCGCGCAGGCGCGCGGCTGCCGAGGCCTGGTAATCGATGCCGGTGTGCGAGACGTGCGCGATCTCACGCAGATGAATTTCCCAGTATGGTCCAAGGCGATCTACGCCCAGGGCACGGTCAAGAACACGCTCGGCTCGGTAAACGTACCGGTCGTCTGCGCCGGGGCGCTGGTCAACCCGGGCGACGTGATCGTGGCCGATGACGACGGCGTCTGCGTGGTCCCGCGCGCGGATGCCGAAACAGTGCTCAAGGCAGCCCAGGCACGCGAGGCGAACGAAGGCGAGAAGCGCGCCAGGCTTGCCGCCGGGGTCCTCGGGCTCGACATTTACAAGATGCGCGAGCGACTGGAACGCAAAGGTCTGAAATATGTGTGACCACGCCCGGGCTCGACCCGAGGAGGGGCGTTCCTGATGGGAGGCGGCGTTCCTTGCATGTGGATGCGAGGCGGCACCTCGAAGGGAGGCTACTTCCTCAAGGACGACCTCCCGGCCGATACCGCGGCACGCGATGCATTCCTGCTCAAGGTCATGGGCAGCCCCGACCCGCGCCAGATCGACGGGATGGGAGGCGCCGATCCCTTGACGAGCAAGGTCGCGGTAGTGAACCGGTCCGCCCGTCCAGGCATCGACGTCGACTACCTGTTCCTGCAGGTGTTCGTGGACCAGGCGATTGTCACCGATGCGCAGAACTGCGGCAATATCCTGGCGGGTGTCGGCCCGTTTGCGATAGAACGCGGACTGGTCGCCCCCCGGGGAGACGAGACCCGCGTCGCGATCTTCATGGAGAACACCGGGCAAGTGGCCGTCGCAACCGTGCAGACGCCAGCCGGGGTTGTTTCCTACTCGGGCACAGCCGCGATCGACGGCGTTCCCGGGACCCATGCCCCGATCCCCATAGAATTCCGCGATTCCGCCGGGTCGACGTGCGGCTCCTTGCTGCCCAGCGGTCATCAAGTGGACGTTGTGAACGGGGTTCGCGTCACCTTGATCGACAACGGCATGCCCTGCGTCGTCATGAAGGCTGCGGACCTGGGGATCACCGGCTACGAGGAACGGGAAACGCTTGACGCCGACACCGGGCTCAAGGCGCGGATAGAAGCCATCCGCCTTGCCGTCGGCGAACGCATGAACCTGGGTGACGTGCGGGAAAAGTCGGTCCCCAAGATGATGCTGGTTGCGCCTCCCAAGGCTGGGGGTGCGGTCTGCGTGCGCAGCTTCATTCCGCACCGGGCCCATGCCACTATTGGCGTACTCGGCGCGGTTTCCGTCGCCACGGCCTGTCTGATTTACGGATCTCCGGCAGCGGAAGTGGCGGTCATGCCTCCAGGCGCCCGCAAGACCTTGTCGGTCGAGCATCCGACCGGCGAGATGAGCTGCGTCCTGGAAACCAACGCCGCCGGCGAAGTGGTAAGCGCCGCCATCTTGCGCACGGCTCGCAAGTTGATGGATGGCATTGTCTTTGACTGACGGCCCGCGCCTCCCGCGGGCCCGCAACCGGATGATCCTATGAACGACCGCATCGTTTCCTGGCACGCGGCGCCTTCCAAGCCCGCCTATATCCCGCCGGCCGGAGCCGTTGACGCGCATTGTCATGTGTTCGGGCCGATGGCTCGGTTCCCGTTCAGCGCCAAGGCGAAGTACCTGCCGGAAGATGCCGGGCCCGACCGGCTATTCGCCCTGCGCGATTACCTGGGATTTTCGCGCAACGTGATCGTCCAAGCGAGCTGCCATGGGACAGACAATTCGGCCACGCTCGATGCGATCGCGCGATCGCGTGGAAACAACGGCGTGCCCCGCGCACGGGGCGTTGCCGTGGTCGATCCGGATATTACCGAGATTGATCTGGCACGCCTGCACGATGGCGGGATCCGCGGTGTCCGCTTCAATTTCCTGAAGCGCCTGGTTGACGACGCCCCCAAGGACAAGTTCATCGAGGTGGCTCATCGCCTCCCGGCAGGATGGCACGTGGTGATCTATTTCGAGGCCGACATCCTGGAGGAGCTGCGCCCATTCATCGACTGCATTCCAGTGCCGCTCGTGGTCGATCACATGGGGCGGCCCGACGTGCGTCAAGGGCCTGACGGCGCGGACATGAAAGCATTTCGACGCCTGCTCGATTCCCGGCCTGACATCTGGTTCAAGGCCACCTGCCCCGACCGCCTCGACGCGAGGAAAGAAGGAGGCGCCGGGGACCCGTGGGACGATTTCGCCCGCTCGGTCGCGCCGCTGGTTGCCGACTATCCGGATCGCTGCCTCTGGGGCACGGACTGGCCGCACCCGAACATGGAGACGGAAATCCCGGACGACGGGCATCTCGTCGACATGATCCCGCGGATCGCACCCACAGCCGACCTCCAGCAGCGCATGCTCGTGTCGAACCCGACAGCGCTTTACTGGGCTGACTGAGCCTCTCGCGCCCTCGCTCGCCCACCGGGCCCGAAGCTACAAGGAAGGCCGGGGCGGCGCGATGCGGACCGCCTGCGACCACCGGCCCCTTTTCTTCGAGCACGCAGCTCAAGTCATGAGCGCGTAAAGGTCTGCTCCGCAAAGCGGAGAGCATCGCGGACGTCTTGAGAGCGAAGCGCGGTACGGCGGGTCATTCGCCGAATTTCCAGTGGTGGTACCGGAGGCTCGCTGCGGACGATCGACAGGCCCGAAGCCTGCTTCTCCTCCCCCTGCATGTTTTCGAACATGCATGTGAAACCCAGGTTGCGATGCAGGCTGCTGAGGATCAGCCCGAACTCGGAGGTCTCGACCGCATAGCTCGACTGGGTAACCCCCTGCCGACGCAATGCTTCATCCACCATGTTCCGCAGCGGCTTGCCGGGTGCCAAGCCGACCATGGGCGTCGCATTCAACTGGGCTGCCGTGACCCAGTCCCCAGCCGCCAGCGGATGATCCTCACCAACATAGATCGCCAGCGGCTCGTATCCGACGACCTGACCCAGGTCGTAAGCGCCTTCTACCGAGTAGAAATAGGCCGCGTCCAGCTCGCCGGCGCTCACGCGGCGATGCAGTTCCTCCGGGGCGCCGTCATCACTGATGAAACTCAGCCGACGATCGTGCCCCGCATCGAACGCAGCAACTGCACTGGCCAGATTGCGCATCATGAAGCCGTGCATCGCGATCCGGATCGGCCCCTGTCGGGCGCTGTCGCCGACCACGAAGCTGACAAAGTCCTGAACATGGGCCAGCAGCTCGTGAACTGAATCGAACGCCCGCGCACCTGCGGCGGTGGGCGTAACCGCGCCCCCCGGCGAGCGGACGAACAGCTCGACGCCCAGTTGCGCTTCGAATGCCCGCATATGCTCGCTTACCGAGACCGGAGATATGTTCAGCTTCTGCCCGCATCGCCGGAAGCTACCATGCTCAATCACGGCGGCGAGTATCTCGAGCTGGCGCACGGTGATCATGTTTTCCAAAGCCTAGCATTCGGAAATTCCGTACACCCTATAGCCTGCAGCCGTATTCCCGGCAAGGGCCGCCCAAGAGTATGCCTTCAGGGCTGAAGAGACGCGACAGCCGTCCCGCAGCAGATCGGAGAGGCATGTTGCGTTATTGGCCCGTTCACCCGGCGAAAGGTCTCTGAGGCGGTGCGTCGTCCTGACGTCATCGTGATCGGAGCAGGCAGCGCAGGTTGCGCCGTGGCGGGTCGGCTTGCTGCATCCGGAGAGCGGAGTGTGCTCCTGCTCGAAGCGGGCGCCGGCAACCGCCACCCGCTGATCACGGCTCCCGCTGCCTGGCCGATGGCCTCAATCAATCCGCGCTTCGGCTGGGGCTATCACGGCGAAGTTGAACAGCAGCTGGCAGGGCGTGCTCTGGACCTGCCGCGCGGGCGCCTGATGGGCGGCACCGCTTCGATAAACGGCATGATGTATTCTCGCGGCCAGCGCGAGGACTATGACAGCTGGAGCGCGCAGGGCCTCGATGGCTGGAGCTATGCCGAGGTCCTGCCTTATTTCCGGCGCGGGGAAGCCAATTGGCGCGGCTCATCGACCTGGCATGGGGGAGATGGTCCGGTCTCGGTGGCGGACAACAAGCGCGTTCCCAAAGTATACGAGGCATTGCTGGCCGCAGCGCGCGAACTCGGGTTCGACGAGAATGAAGATTTCAACGGTCCAAGCCAGGCCGGTTTCGGTATTCCGGATTTCACAGTGCGCCGCGCTCGCCGCGAAAGTTCGGCCACCGCCTATCTGAACGAGCCGGAAGTGGCACGCTGGCTTACGGTACGCCGCCAGGTCCACGTTTCGCGGATCGTAGTCGAACGCGGCAGGGCGACCGGCGTCGAACTCCTGCTAGGTGGCGGACGCGAAATCTTGCTGGCCGATGAGATCGTCCTCGCGGCCGGGACGTTCAATTCACCCCATTTGCTCTTGCTCTCCGGGATCGGCGAGGCGCGCGCTCTGCAGCGCCACGGGATCGCCCTCGTCGCCGATCTGCCCGCCGTGGGCCGCAATCTGCAGGACCATCCCATGCTGATGCTGGCCTATGAGGCCTCGGCACGGCTGGGGTTCGAAGATCGTCTGCGGCTCGATCGGCTCGCAAGATCCGCCTTGGCCTGGCTGCTGCGCAAGGGCGGGCTACTGGACGAGGCGCCCCTCGGCATTCAGGGTTTTGTCAATCGCCGCGACCCGCATGCGCGTCCGGACACGCAGTTCCAGGTTGCAATCGGGTCGCCAACGAGCCGGCCGTGGCTGCCGGGCTGGCGCAAGCCCTCACCCGACGCGATCGGAGTGGGCATTCTGCAGCTTGACCCGCGCGGCCGGGGGTCGGTCGAGCTCAAATCCAGCGACCCGCGGCAATTGCCGGGAGTGCGGTCCAACTTCCTCGTGGATGCATACGACCGCGAGGCGGCACGTGAGATGTTCTTTTTCGTCAGGCGCTTTTTCGCCACGGCGGCAGTTCGGAACCTGGCCGGCGCCGAATTGATGCCTGGTGCGGCGATTTCGGACGAAGCGAAGATCGACCGGTTCATTGCGGGCTCGCTGGTGTCGGGAGCGCATCCCGTCGGCACCTGTGCGATGGGCAATGACCCCGCCTCCAGCGTCGTCGACAGCGCGCTGCGGGTGCACGGCATCGCCAGCCTGCGGATCGCCGACGCCTCGATCATGCCGACCATCATCCGTGGCAACACCAGCGCGCCGGCAATGATGATCGGCGAAAAGGCCGCAGATCTGATGCTGGGTCGAAAGCTGCCCCCCGCCGAATTACCGCCGGCACCGCACGCTGCAGAGCCACAGACCAATCTGGAGATGTCCTCGTGACCACCCGCATCGACATAGCCCACCCCGACAAGGTGTTTATTGGCGGCGAATGGTCGTCTTCCACTGGCGGCACGATCGACGTCGTCTCTGCGCACAGCGAAGCGGTAATCGCGCGCGTCGCGGCGGCGGGCGAAGCCGATGTCAATCGCGCCGCCATCGCGGCGCGCAAGGCATTCGACGAAGGCCCTTGGCCGCGCCTCAGCCCGCAGGAGCGCAGCGAATACCTTCGGCGTCTCTCGCAGGCCCTTGAGCCGCGCATGCCGGAGGTCGCGCGCGCCTGGGTCGATCAGATCGGCGCGCTTGCCTCGGCGGCACCCTTCGTCACCGGCGGTGGCAAGTTCTGGTTCGATTATTATGCGGCTCTCGGCGAGGACTTCGACTGGGTTCGCGAAACCACCCGGATCGATGGCAGCGGCAAGGCCATGGTGGTGCGCGAGCCGGCTGGTGTCGTCGCGGCGATAGCGCCCTGGAACAATCCATTCGGCATCCTCGGAGGGAAAGTTGCGCCCGCGCTCATGGCCGGCTGCACGGTCGTGATGAAGCCGGCGCCCGAGACCCCGCTCGAAGCCTACATCCTTGCCGAGGCGGCGGAAGCGGCTGGATTGCCCCCCGGCGTCGTTAACCTGGTCGTTGCCGACCGCGCGGCATCTGACCGGCTGGTGCGCCATCCGGCCATCGACAAGGTCAGCTTCACCGGGAGCGTGGCGGCCGGCCGCGCGATCGGCATGGCCTGTGCCGAGCGCTTTGCCCGCTGCACCCTGGAACTCGGCGGCAAATCCGCCGCTATCGTGCTCGAGGACGCCGACATTGCCCTTACCGCTGCCACCCTGGCGCAGGTCATTACCTTGTCCGCTGGACAGGTCTGCGCCACTCTGAGCCGGGTCGTCGCGGTACGCAGCGTTCACGAAAGGCTGGTCGAAGCACTGGCCGCAGAGCTCGGGAAGGTGACCGTGGGCCACCCTGACGATCCGGCGGCGCGGATGGGGCCGCTGGCCATGCGACGCCAGCGCGACCGCGTCGAACAGTTCGTAAGCGACGCTCAAGCCGAAGGGGCCACGCTCGCGCTTGGGGGCAACCGCACCAGGGGCCTGGATGCCGGCTGGTATTTCGATCCGACACTGTTCGTTCGTGTCGATCCGGCCATGCGGATCGCTCGCGAGGAAGTCTTCGGCCCGGTGTTGACAGTTCTGAAGGCAGACGACGAGACGGCGGCTATCGCCATCGCCAACGACAGCGACTTCGGACTTTATGGCGCGGTGTTCTGCGCCGATCCGGATCGTGCCTATCGCGTCGCCCGGGCGGTGCGCACGGGCACAGTCGCGCACAACGGGTTCCTGTTCGATCCCTCGCTGCCATTTGGCGGTTTCAAGATGTCCGGGATCGGACGGGAAGGCGGCCGCGAAGGTCTGGCCGCATTTACAGAGCTTAAATCGCTGATTTTCTGACGGACTGAGCATGCCATAATAATAAAGGGAGATGACAATGCTTGCGAAGACAATGAAAGCCGCGCTGGTAGCAGGTACCATGCTCGTTCCCGTCGTGGCCGTCGCGCAGACCGCGCCCGCCAACCCGCCCCCGGCGGCGGAACGGCATGACGATGAACTGGGTGACATAATAGTCACTGCCCAGCGTCGTCAACAAACGCTCCAGGACGTGCCTGCCGCAGTTGCTGTGCTCGGCGGCCAACAACTTGCCGAGCAGAAAATCAGCAGTGTCGAGACGCTCGGCACAGCCGTCCCCAACCTCGTGGTACAGCGTTCGCCGTTTCAGCCGTATGTCGCCATCCGCGGCCTTGGCTCGGGTGCCGGGGGCCGGGCATTTGAACAGTCGGTCGCGACCTATGTCGACGGCATCTATGCCGGGCGCGCCAATCAGTTCCTCAATCCGTTCTTCGATGTCGAGCGAGTCGAAGTGGTGCGCGGCCCTCAGACCGTGCTGTTCGGCGTGAACGCGAATGCCGGGGCGATCAACATCGTCAACAAGCGGCCGGGTCGCGATCGCGAGGGCTATGTCACGGCCGGCTACGAAGCGGCTCACGAGGGGTACAATTTCGAGGGCGGCGTCAGCGTTCCGATCGGCGACACGCTCAGCGTCCGCTTCGCAGGGAAGCTGAGCCGCGATGGCGGATATGTCTACAATACCGTGACCGGGAAGGACGATGGCCGCACGGATAGCGGCCTGGGCCGTGTCATCGCCAGCTGGACGCCGAACAGTGACGTGCGTGTCGACCTGTCCTATGAACATGGTCACAAGCGGCTCTACGGCACCACGTTCCAGCTCAATTCACTTGGTCTCGTGACATTCCCGCCGGCGATCGAGGACGGCGTCTTCGATTTCCGCAAGTCCACGCCCGACGATCTCGGATTCACGCGCATCACGTCGGACAACGCCGCCCTCAACATCAGCTATGACCTTGGCGGCGCGACCCTGGCGTCGTCGACCGGATACTCGACGTTCGACTTCTCTCAATACGTCCAGGGCTCAAATCATCCGGTGCAGATCGGCGGCGCCCTGGCAACCGAAGATTTCAAGCAATTCTATCAGGAACTGCGGCTCGTTTCGAACGGCAAGCACTTCATCGACTACATCCTGGGCCTGACATATTATCACCAGGAGGACACGATCAACCAAGGGACGGATATCGATTTCGCCGGGTTCGGCGTGCCCGGGCTCACTGCCGCGGTCCGCAACGGCCTCGACCAGACGACCGACGGCTATTCGGCCTTCGCGCAAGGAACGATCAACTTTACCAGCAACTTCAACGCTGTGGTCGGTGGCCGATACTCGTCGATCCGTAAGAAGGGCGTCTATGTAATCGCGCCGACCTCGGTCGGGCAGCCGCTGAGTGGCTATACCTTCGACCCGGCCAGCCTGTTCATCCTTTCCGGACCGCCGTTCGGCTTCTTCCAGTGGTTCAACCCCGCCGATCCTTCGACCTACCGTCCGACCAACATCTCGCGTTCGCGCACGTTCGACTCGTTCAACCCATCGGTCAGCCTCAACTACAAGTTCGATCGTGGCCTGTCGGTCTACGGCTCATACACGACCGGGACCAAGGCCGGCGGGTACAACGATCAGGACAAGTCGGGCGTCGTGCGCGAGAACGGCTTTGCGACCGACATCTTCGAATATGCCGCTGAACGCGCGTACAATTTCGAAGTCGGCTTAAAGTATGCCAGCCCCAAGCTCCGGGTGAACCTGGCTGCGTTCCGGACCAAGTACAAGAACCTGCAAGTGTCGGTTTCGCTACCCAGCGGCGCCCTCCAGACCACGAACGCCGCCGAAGCGACATCGACCGGTGTTGAAGGCGACCTGACCTGGGTCATCGCGCCGGGCCTGACGTTTAGCGCCAATGCCGCCTATCTCCACGCGCGCTACGACAACTACCCGGGCGCATGCCCGATCGGCAGCACGTTCTGCGCGGACCCGGCAACCGGCAACGCGCGGGGCGGGCGACTCGATGCCGTTCCCGATTTCTCGGGCAGCACTATGCTGGGCTACAACGTTCCGCTCAGCGCGGATTGGGAGCTGCGCTTCAGCGGCCGCGTCTATCACCAGAGCAGTGCGCAGTATCAATCGGCACAAAATCCGCTCGATCGCACGCCGGCCTATGAGCTGTTCGACGCATCGATCGCGCTGGCTCAGACGAAAGGGCTGACGCTGTCCGTGTCGGGCAAGAACCTGGCCAACAAGGCCGTGCGCGGCTTCAGCGCGCCATCGGTCGGCGCTGTCTTCTACGGCCACTATTCGGCGACCCTGCCCAGCAGGCAGGTGTTCTTCGACCTGCGCTACGACTTCTGAAACCTGAATCAAAGGAACGGCTTGTGAGTGATCTCTTCGAAAAAGGCATGCAGGTCCGGCGGGACATGTTTGGGCCCGAACTGGCCGAGCTTGCGGTCGCAAATGCAAGTGATTTCGCCAAGCCGTTCCATGACATCATGACCCGGTATTGCTTCGGTGAGACCTGGAATCGTGAAGGCCTCGGCCGGCGCGATCGCAGTCTGGCGACTTTGTCGATGCTGATTGCGCTCGGCAAGGAAGTCGAGATCAAGATGCATGTCAAAGGGGGCATCGCCAATGGCCTCACCGTTGACGAGATACGCGAGCTCGTCCTCCACGCCATGATCTACTGCGGCGTGCCCGCATCGTTCACGGCGCTGCGGGCCGCCGAAGCCGCACTGGCCGAACTCGAAGCGGAAAAGGGCGCATGACAATCGCCTTTATCGGGCTCGGCGCTATGGGCCGGCCGATGGCCACCCATTTGCTCGCCCAGGGCTTCGAGCTTCGGGTTAATGACGCCAACCCAGGCCTTGCAGATCACTTCGGCAAGGCCTGGGCCTCCTCTCCCGCCGATGCGGCGCGTGGTGCGAAGATCGTCGTCACCATGCTGCCGAACGGGGACATCGTACGGGAAGTGGTCCTCGGTTCCGGGGGCGTCGCAGAGGCGCTCGGCGCAGGTGGGGTGATCGTCGACACCAGTTCGTCCGACGCAGGCGGGACGGTTGCCTTGGGCGAGGAACTCAAGGCGCGCGGCATTGCGCTCATCGATGCGCCGGTGTCGGGCGGCGTGCCCCTCGCGGGGGAGGGCAGGTTGACCCTGATGGTTGGCGGCACCGACGAGGCAGCCTTCGAAACCGCCCAGCCCCTGCTCGCGGCCCTCAGCGCAAAGCTGATGCGGGTTGGTGGGCTCGGAGCCGGTCATGCTGCCAAGGCCATCAACAATGTCATCGCCGCAGCCATTTTCGCGGTTACGTCCGAGGGTGTCGAGACTGGAGCACGCTTCGGGCTCGATCCGACTGCATTGCTCGAGGTAATCAACGCATCCACTGGCCGCAGCGGCATATCGGAGGGCCTGTTCCCCGCCCAGGTCCTTCCACGCAAGTTCGCGCTCGGCTTTGGCCTGCCGCTGATGGCGAAGGACGTCGCCCTCGCCAACAAGCTGCGGACCGAGCTCGGCCTCAAGCTGCCCATGATCGAGGCCACGCATCGCCAGATGCAGGCTGCTCTCCAGGCGATGGGACCAGCCGCCGATTTCACCGACTATTTCCGCTTCAACGAGCAGGCCGCCAGCGCGGACTGATGGAGAGCTTCGTGAACGTGCAGCCAAAATACCCCGACACGGTGCACTACACCGGGTTGAACCGCCCGACCCATATCGAGGCGACCGCTCACGATCTCTACGTCGAGGGCGACCTTCCTGCCGACATCGACGGCGCCTTCTTCCGCGCGCTGCACGACCCTGCCTTCGTACCGATGCGCGACGACGACGTCGTGCTGTCGCGCGACGGCGTGATCGGCAAGATCGAATTCAGGGGCGGTCGGGTCAGCTGCGGCGTCCGCTACGTTCAGACCGAGCGGTTTCTCGCTGAACGCGAGGCGGGGCGCAGCCTGTTCGGTTCTTATCGCAACCCGTTCACGGACGATCCCAGCGTGACGGGCATCGACCGCACGGTGGCCAACACCACCCCCTATTATCACGCCGGCCGCCTGTTCATGTCCAAGGAGGACGGCCTGCCTTACCGTATCGATCCCGCCACGCTGGAGACGATCGGCCGCTGGGACTATCTCGGCCGCCTGCGTTCGCAGACCCTCACCGCCCACCCGAAGATCGATCCGGTCACGGGCGAGCTGTTCCTGTTCGGCTACGAAGCGGCCGGGCTGGCAACGCCGACGATCGCCTATTGCATTGTCTCGCCCGAGGGTGAGCTGGTGTCGGAGCAATGGTTCGACGCGCCCTACTGCTCGATGATGCACGATTTCGCGATCACCGAGCACCACGCGATCTTCATGGTCTATCCGACCAAGTCCGATCTTGAGCGGTTGCGCGCCGGCGGTCCGCACTGGGTGCACCATCAGGACGGGGAAAGCTTCGTCGGCGTCATGCCGCGTTACGGTCGCGTCGAGGATATGCAGTGGTTCGGCGGTCCGCCCGGGGTCCACAGCTATCATGTGATGAATGCCTATGCCGAAGGGACGAAGATCCACCTCGACCAGGCTCTGGCGGTCACTAACCTGATCCCATTCATTGCGGAAAACTCGGGCATCGATATGCCCGTGGACGGCGGCCTGAAGCGCTGGACCCTGGATCTCGCCGATCCGGCTGCCGGCATCGTCGAGGAAAAGGTCGGCCCATTCGGCGAGATGCCGATCGTTGCCCATGCCGATCTCGGCCGGGCATACGCCCGTGGCTGGTATCTGTCGATCGATCCGACGAAGCTCACTCCCGTGGCCAATGGCCCGATTGGCGTGCTGTTCAATTCGCTGATCAGGATCGACTGGCGGGATGGCTCGCTCAAGCGCTTCACTGACGGTCCGGGCGTGGGGTTCAACGAGCCGGTGCATGTGCCTTCGCGGGCCCCGGATCATGGCGGCTGGCTGCTGATGATGGTCGATCGGGTCATCGCCGAAGGCCACTTCGCACAGGAACTCTGGGTCCTCACGGCGGATGACGTCGAGGCGGGACCTGTCGCCAAGGTCTTCATGCCCTTCGTCACGTGCGAGCAGGTGCACGGCAACTGGGTGCCACGTGCCCAGCTCGATGCCGCAGGGAAGGCCGGTTGAAATGAAGATCGCAATCACCGGGGCTTCCGGCCAGTTCGGGCGCGAGGCGACCCGTCTGCTCATCGAAAGCGGGGTTTCTCCGGATCAGCTCATTCTCGTGACGCGCAACCCAGAGAAGCTTGCTTCGCGCGCAGCTGAATGCGCAGCTATCCGGCAGGGCGATTTCGACGATGAGGCAGGGCTGGCCGCGGCGCTGAGCGGTGCGGAACGGATGCTGATGATCAGCGGCACGCGGGTCGGATTTCGCGAGCCTCAGCATCGCGCGGCAATCCAGGCGGCGAAAGCGGCAGGAGTGCGGCACGTCGTGTACACATCCTTCATCGGTGCGGTGGAGAGCAATCCTTCCCTCGCGGTCAAGGATCACGTCACTACCGAGCGGATGCTGCGGGAGTCCGGGCTGGACTGGACCGTGCTGCGCAATGCGCAATACGCCGATGCCGTGGTTGAAGCGATGGCGCCGCTGCTCACGGCCACGGGCGAAATGACGAGCGTCGCCGGTGACGGCCAAATGGCCTTCGTCTGCCGCGACGATTGCGCGGCCGCGGCCGTCGCCGTTCTTCTGAGTGAAGGCCAGGCAAGCCGTATCTACGAGGTGACCGGGCCCGACCTGGTGAGCTACCGCGAGGTGGCGACGCTGGTGTCCGAAGTCACCGGCACCCCCGTCAAGTTCACGCCCACCGACGAGGCGGGCCTCTATGCCATGTTCGACGCCCTGGGCGTTCCACGCGAACCAGTCGACGATCACACGGTCAATAACTTCCCGTGGAATTCCGACGACATGGTCAGTTTCGAAATTGCCGTTCGCGATGGGCACTTCGCCATTCTCAGCAATAATTTCGAGCGGTTGACCGGTCTCAGGCCGAAATCGCTACGCACACTGCTAGAGCAGCATCGGGAGGCGATTATGGCCGCGGCCGCGCGGATCGCACCGCCACCACCCGCTGAAGGCATGAAGGACGGTCGAGATGCTTGAAAATGTGCACCAGGGCGTGTCGACGTTCCTCAATGCAGGCGGATTGTACATCGCGCCGCTGGAATATCAGGGCTACCGGGAAGAGATCCTCGCGTCGAAGACGAGCGCATGGGTCGGTACGCCGCTCAACGAATCCCCGATCTACGATGTGGAAGGCCCAGACGCAGCGCGCTTCCTGACCTCGCTCTGCGTCAACAACTTCATGAAGATGAAGGTTGGCTCAATCCGCCATGCCATTATGTGCAACGACAAGGGGCAGATGCTGACGGACGGCGTCGTGATGAAGATCGCCGAAAATCATTTCCGGACCTACTGGCTCATGCCGATCGTCGACTTCCATATGTCGACAACCGACATGGACGTGAAAGGCACGGATCTCTCCGGCACCGAATTTTTCATCCAGGTCGCAGGTCCGCGGTCGCTCGAAATTCTTGAGCAGGCATCCGCGAGTGACCTGCACGACATCAAGTTCGCCGCGCACAGGACAGTAATTTTCTCAGGCGTGGAGGTGCGGGTCCTGCGCCTGGGCATGGCGGGTTCGCTTGCCTACGAGCTGCACGGACCGATGGGTCAGCTGGATGCCGTCTTCAAATCGATCTGGGATGTGGCTGAGCCGCTAGGCGCGAGCAAGCTTGGCCGGATGGCCTACCTCCTGAACCACACCGAGGGCGGCTTCGCCAACATTTTCATCCATTTCCCCATGCCATGGTTCGAGGAGCGAAATCTCGCGGAATACTGCCTGACCCAGCCGATGGCGCTGTTCTTCAATTACAACCGGCAGCTCGTCGGCAGCATGGGCGATGAACTGGAGTCGCGCTTCAAGACCCCCTATGACGTTGGCTGGGGATCGCTCGTGCGGTTCGATCACGATTTCCCGGGCCGCGCCGCGCTCGAGCGGATAGCGGACAACCCGCCCAACACGATGGTTACTCTGGAATGGGACGCAGACGACGTCGGCGAGATCGTGGCGTCGCAATATCGCGGTCGTGACGCGGTCGCCTATGAGCCGATCGATGACCGTCCCTCCGACAACTATTTCGTTAATCCGAACGGTTTCCACTACCACGCCGACAAGGTCCTGTTCGAGGGGACTGCAATCGGCTCGTCGACCGGGCGGATCCGCAGCGTCTACTACAAGCGGATGATCTCCCTCGGCTTCATCCAGTGCGAGCATGCAGTGGAGGGCAAGCAGCTGACCTTGCTGTGGGGCAAGCCTGGCGGGCCGCAAAAGGAGGTCCGCGTCACTGTCGCGCGCACGCCTTACATGGATCTTGCGAACAACAAGGACATCGACGTGAATACCATACCGCGGCTGCTGGCACGGGAGGATGCTGGCGCGACCATCTCATGACCGCGCCGGCGCGGGCATCACTGCGTTCCGGTCTGCCAGTCGCGGATGCGGCGTGACAGGCTGGCGACCGCCGCACTGCGCGTGCCGCGTGCGGATACGGCCTCGCGTAACTGCAGCGGCGGCAAGGGCGTGGCGAGTTTCAGTTCACGCATCGGCAGGTGAGGCAAGGGATGCACCGCGCTCCCGCGCAGCATGCATGCAAAGCTTTCCGTGTTTTGAAGTGTATTGAGGATGAGACCGTAGTCATCGGTTTCGAGATCAGTCTGGACCTGGCCCAAACCCACTCGGGCCAGCGCGTCGTCGACCGCGACACGCAGGTGCCCGTGACGGCCGAGCTTGATGGCCCGATACTTGGACAGGTCAACTGCGGTGACGACATCGCGATCCGCCAGGGGGTGGGTCGGCGTTACGTAGACCGCCAGATGCTCGTAACTGACAAACTGCGTTGGAAACTGATGCGGGTCGTCAAGCACCATCAGATAGACAAGATCCACCTCGCCTTCGGCCAGGAGTTCGCGGAAGCCGGCCAGATCAATCGGCTCCGAGCGGATAACCAAATCAACCGCAGGATGGTCAGCTCGAAAACGGTCCAGTTCCGGCTGCAAATCGCGCAAGACGTACCCTTGGGCGGCCAATGTCAGCCGCATGCGCGCCGGGCCGCGACGTCCGGGTGCGAACTCCCATTCAAGTTCGGTCAGCTCTTGCAGGATGCGGTGAGCGCGTGCGAACGCGCGCTGCCCTTCCGACGTGATTCGCGCAATACGACCGGGAGCGCGATCAAACAACTGCACGCCCAGCAGGTTCTCGAGGGCGTAGATGTGCTCGCTGACAGCCGCCTGCGACACGCCGATCTGTTCAGCACAGCGCCGAAAACTCCCGATCTCGACGACCTGAACGAAAATTTCGAGTTGCCTGATCGACAGTGCGCTCATGAGTGAAAGGTTCTATCCTATCACGCCGAAAGGCACCACCTGTTTTACGCTGCCCCGGCTGCCCCATAAACTCTCCCCCAATACAAGAGCCGGGAGAGCACTGATGAGATGCGAAAGCATCAATTTGCCGCGCGGGAGCGTGCTCCCCGGCAGCATGGTCAATTTGGCCTGGGCACCTCAATGGCCGCTTCAGAGAACGGCAGCAGGAGCATGAGCGGCTATACCCCTGTCGAGCAGGCCAACCTCAAGCTCGTCCGCACGGTTTATGATGAGGTCCTCGAACCGCTCGACCCCGCGCGGGTCGATCGGTATTTCCGTGCCGACTACATCCAGCACAGTCCGATGGCCGAAACCGGTGCCGAGGGACTGAAGGCATTCCTGGCCTGGGCGAAGTTGGTCTCACCCGACGCGCACCACGAGGTGAAGCGGATGTTTGCCGATGGCGACCATGTCATCGCCCATGTCCACGTCGTTATCACCCCGGGCACCCCCGGCGTGGCAGTGATCGATATCTTCCGGATCGAGGAAGGTCTGATTGCAGAACACTGGGATGCTTCGCAGGAACTGAACGGCCACTCCGCCAACGCCAACGGAGTGTTCTGAATGACGAGCACTCCGACCGGTTGCGCACGCTTCAAGGGCCGCATTGTCATGGTCCTGGGCGGCAACAGCGGCATCGGCCGCGCCAGCGCCCTGGCCTTTGCGCAGGAAGGCGCCCTCGTCCTGGTGACGGGCCGCGATCCCGTCACCTTGGCGCAGGTCCAGGCCGATCTCGGGACCAATGGCCGCGCCTTCCGATCCGACATCTCGGACATCTCTGCGACCCGACAACTGATGCAGCAGATCAAGGCGGAGCACGGGCGCATCGACGTGCTGTTCGTCAACGCCGGCATTGGCGCCTTCCGGCCGATCGAGGAGGTGGACGAGGCATTTTACGACGAGATGTTCGCCACCAACCTCAAGGGCCCGTACTTCGCGGTCAAATACGCGCTCGAGCTGATGGGTTATGGCGGATCGATCGTGCTGACCTCCTCGATGGGACATTGCACCGGGATCCCGGGCAACAGCGTCTACGGCGCGAGCAAGGCCGGATTGCGCGCCCTGGCCCGCACCTTCGGAGCAGAGCTGGTCAAGCGCGGAATCCGCGTCAATTGCTTCAGTCCGGGTCCGATCGATACGCCGCTGGTCACGCGCGGGGAGATGACCGACGCGGAGATCGCGGCCTTCCGCCAGATGATCTGCGAGCAGGTGCCGATGGGCCGCTTCGGCACAGCCGAGGAGGCGGCGCGCAGCGTGCTCTACCTCGCGTCCGACGACGCCGCCTACGTCACCGGCATCGACCTGCTCGTTGATGGCGGCACGGTAAGCTTTTGAGTCGCGGCTTGGAGAATCCACTTGGCCTATTTCGCTGAAGCCTCGCTTCCGGATACACCGCGCTTCGAATTCATCTTCGAAATCGCACTGACCTGGCGCGACGTCCAGACCATCCAGGATACCCCTGCCGGCTTCGGCCGCGGTGCGACCTATATCGATAAGGGTACCATCAAGGGACCGCACCTCAATGGACGCGTTGTGCCGCAAAGCGGTGCGGACTGGGCCCAGTTCCGTCCGGATAAGGTCCTGGGCCTCGACGCGCGCTACATGCTCGAGGCTGACGACGGCACCCTGATCCTGATGCGCAACGTCGGCTATCTGGCCGGCCGCGCGCCGGACGTGCTCCCGCGCATCCAGAAATGGATGTTCGAGGACGGGCCGGAAGTACCTTTCGAGGACTATTATCTGCGCACCGCCCCGACCTTCGAGGTCAGCGCGGGGCCGTACGACTGGCTGACCCGCACAGTCGTGGTCGGGATCGGCTCGCGCCAGAAGACCGGTAACACCATCCGCTATTTCGCTCTTCTTTGACCGATTGGAAGTCCTGAATGACCCGCGATTTCATCCTGTCGCTTTCGTGCATCGACCGCCCGGGCATCGTGGCGGCCGTGGCCGTCGCGCTGCGCAATTCTGGGGGCAATATCCGCAGCGCCCAGCAGTTCGACGACCCGGAAACGGGCAATTTCTTCATGCGCGTCGAGTTCCGCATCGACGCCCTGCAGGAAGACGAATGCCGCGCCCTGGTCGCTGCGGTCGGTGCCGATTTCGGCCTGCAATGGACCATGCGGCCCGCCCACGATCGCAAGAAAGTGTTGCTGCTGGTGAGCAAGTTCGATCACTGCCTTGGCGATTTGCTGTATCGCCAGCGCATTGGGGAACTGCCGATGGATATCGTCGGCATCGTCTGTAATCACCCGCGCGAAGCGCTGAGCCTTTCGCTGATAGAAGGCGTCCCTTTCCATCATCTCCCCGTCACACCGGACACCAAGTCCAAGCAAGAGGCGCAAATCAAGCAGATCGTCGACAAAACCGGCGCCGACCTGGTTGTGCTGGCGCGCTACATGCAGATCCTGTCGGACGACCTGTCGGCGTTTCTGTCGGGGCGCTGCATCAACATCCACCACAGCTTCCTGCCCGGGTTCAAGGGCGCCAAGCCCTACCACCAGGCCCATGCACGCGGGGTCAAGATGATCGGCGCGACCGCACACTTCGTGACCTCCGATCTCGATGAAGGGCCTATCATCCACCAGGATGTCGAGCCGATCAGCCATGCTGACAGTCCCGACGAGCTGGTGCGCAAAGGCCGCGATATCGAACGCCGTGTCCTCGCGCGAGCGGTCCGGGCCTATCTGGAAGACCGCGTCCTGATCAACGGCCACAAATCCGTCGTGTTTGAGCAATAGCGCCGTGCAACTGATCGACGGCAGGGCGATCGCAGCGCAACTCGTCGCCGAAGTCGGCGCGGGGGTGGCGGCCTTGCGCGCACGCAGCGCTATCGTGCCGGGCCTCGCCGTAGTGCTGGTTGGAAACGATCCGGCCAGCACCATCTACGTGCGCCGCAAACTTGCCACGACGGCGGCTGCCGGCATGCGCTCGCTTGAATACCGGCTTGCCGTGGATACCCCGCAGTCCGAACTGCTCGACCTGATCGACGAGCTCAACGCCAACGCCGATGTGCACGGCATCCTGGTTCAGCTGCCACTTCCGCCGCAGATCGATCCGCTGCGCGTCCTCGATCGCATCGCGCCCGAGAAGGACGTCGACGGCTTTCATCCGGTCAACGTCGGCCGATTGTCGGCCGGAGGTGGGGGATTGGTGCCGTGCACGCCGCTTGGCTGCATGAAGCTGCTCGACCGCGTGATCGACGAGTATCACGGGCTGAACGCCGTCGTGATCGGCAAGTCCAATATAGTCGGCAAACCGATCGCCCTGCTCTTGCTCGAACGCGAGGCGACGGTGACCGTGACCCACATCTACACGCGCGGCCTGCCCGATATCGTGCGGACGGCCGACATCGTGGTGGTGGCTGCGGGCAGCCCCGGACTGGTCCGCGGGGACTGGGTCAAGCCGGGCGCCGTCGTCATCGACGTCGGCATCAATCGCATCTCGGGCCGAGATGATCGTCCGATAATCGTCGGCGATGCCGTGACAGGCGAACTGGGACATGCCCGCGCGGTGACGCCGGTACCCGGCGGCGTTGGCCCGATGACGATCGCCTGTCTTCTGGAAAACACACTGCGCGCGGCGCGCGCCATTGTCGGAGAGGAATGACCGTGGAATTCAAGCTGCTGATCGATGGTGAACTGGTCGATGGCGCCGATAGGCTGGCGGTGGTGAACCCCGCCACAGGCGAACCCTTCGCGACCTGCGCGCGCGCCGATGCCGCGCAGCTGGAACGCGCTGTGGCGGCGGCCAGGCGTGCTTTCCCGGAATGGCGCGACGGCGGGCAGCCACGGCGCCAAGCCTTGCTGCATCGACTGGCCGACGCGATGGAGGCGCGCGCCGACGATTTCGCGCGCCTGCTCACGCAGGAACAGGGCAAGCCTCTCGCCGAGGCGCAGTTCGAGGTCGGCGGCAGCATCGCGGCCTTCCGCCACTTTGGAGCGCAGGTGGTGCAGCCCGACACCCTGGTGGACGAGCCGGACTCGCTGGTCGTCGAACACTATGCTCCGCTGGGCGTGGTCGGCTGCATCGTGCCGTGGAATTTCCCGATGATCCTGCTTGCGATCAAGGCGTCGATCGCGCTGAGCACGGGCAACACCGTCGTCGCCAAGCCGGCGCCGACGACGCCGCTCACGGCGGCGTTCCTCGGCGAGGTGGCGGCCGGCATCCTTCCTCCCGGCGTGTTCAACGTGATCGTCGACGCCAACGACCTCGGCGGCCTGCTGTCGGCTCATCCCGACGTCGCAAAGATCAGTTTCACCGGCTCCACTGCGACGGGCCGCAAGGTGATGGCCAGTGCCGCGGCAACCTTGAAGCGGCTGACCCTCGAACTCGGTGGCAACGACGTCGCGATCGTGCTTGACGACGCAGACCCGGCCGAGGTTGCGGCTAAGCTCTATTCGGCCGCCACGTTCAATGCCGGCCAGACCTGCATGGCCGCGAAGCGGCTCTATGTGCCGAATGCCATCCTGGATGAGATGGGCGATCGTTTGGCCGCGCTGGCCTCGGCCACCGTGCTCGGGGATGGCCTGGACCCCGGCACGCGGATGGGGCCGATCCAGAACCGCATGCAGTTCGACAAGCTGCAGGATCTGATGGCGGCGACGCATGGCGAGGGCACCGTGCTGACCGGCGGCACTCCGCTCAATCGACCGGGCTATTTCATCCAGCCCGCCATCGTTCGCGACCTCGCCGACGATGCCCGGCTGGTCACCGAGGAACAGTTCGGCCCGCTCGTTCCGCTGCTCAGCTACGACACGATCGAAGACGTGATCGCGCGCGCCAACGCAAGCGACTATGGGCTCGGCGGCACCATATGGGGCAAGGATCTCGACAAGGCGGCGGTCGTCGCGCGCGGCATCGAGACCGGCACGGTTTGGATCAACAAGCATCTCGACCTGCGGTTCGACGTGCCGTTCGGCGGCGTCAAGCAATCGGGGTTGGGCCGCGAGCAAGGCCAGGCCGGAATGAAGGAATTCGTCGACGCCCGTATCGTCAACATGGCACGCTGAGGCAGGGGATGCGTGCCGGGCTGCCCCGCTTCGACCTGTCGCAGAGCACAGCGCAGCTGCGCGCCTCGTTTCGTTTCGACGAGGTCGTGAAGCTGCGCGAGAGCTATGCCGTGCTCGACGAGGCAACGATTGTCGCCATCCTCGAACAGGCAGCGGCTTTCGCAACCGACACTCTGGAGCCGCTCAATCGCGCCATGGACGCCCGCGGCGCGGAGCTGCGGAGCGGGCGCGTCCACACGGCACCCGGACATCGCGAGGCCTGGGCCTCGTTCGTGGCCAATGGCTGGCCTTCCATTGATCACGAAGCGGCCTATGGCGGCCAGCAGCTGCCGCTGCCGCTCTGCCTTGCCGTGCAAGAGATTTTCGATCGCGCCTGCCCGGCGTTCGGCATGCTGCCGGTGCCGCAGCGTTCGGCCGCCCGGCTGATCGCCGCCTTTGCCGCCCAAGACATGAAGCAAGCAATGCTTCTCGCCTTGGCAGCAGGCGAACTGGGCGCCACGATCTGCATTTCCGAAGCCGGGGCCGGCAGTGACGTGATGCAGATGCGCACCCGGGCGGGCCAGACGCCGGATGGCTGGGAGATATCGGGCGAGAAGTGCTGGATCAGCTTCGGCGATCATGACCTGACCGACAATATCGTCCATTGCGTCCTGGCGCGCAGCGACGACGGTTCTGCGCAGCGGCCCGAGATCAGCCTGTTCCTCGTCGATGTGCGCAAGGCGGGGACGGACCGCGTACAAGTGCTGCGCATCGAGGAGAAGCTGGGCCTACATGGTTCTCCGACCTGCACGCTGGCCTTCGATGCAGCCCCCGCGACCCTGATCGGTGAGCGTGGACGCGGGCTGGCGCAGATGTTCGTGATGATCACGCAGATGCGCCTGGCCGTCAGCGCAATGGGCCTGGGCATCGCCTGCGCCGCGTCCGACGTCGCGCTCGCCTATGCGCGCGAGCGGCGCCAGGGGGGCAAGCCCGGTGCCCCGCAGCCAATCGTCGCCCATGCCGACATACGTCGCCAGCTGCTCGAACTGACCGCGCGCACCGAACTGCTTCGCGGGCTGATGCTGAACATTGCCAATCTCGCCGAGCTGGCGACGCATGCCGCAGACATCGCCGACCGCGGGCGCTGTGCCGCGCTGGTTCAGTGGTTTCTGCCCATTGCCAAGACATTCGGGGCCGATTGCGCGTTCGCCAATGCCAGCGGCGCGATCCAGGTTCTGGGCGGGGCGGGTTACACTGGGGAATGGCCGGTCGAGCAAGCCTTGCGGGATTCCCGTGTGCTGTCGGTGTTCGAGGGCACCTCGGGCATCCAGGCGATCGACCTGCTGCATCGCCGGGTGATCCGCGACGATGCCGGGCTGTCCGCCTTTCTGGCGCAGGCGCGCGCCGACGGCGGTGACACACCGCTGGCCTCATGCCTGGATCTGCTGGAGACGGCAGCGACCACCTTGAAGACGGCCACCCCAGCCGACCAGGACGCGGGCGCCGCGGCGTTCCTCGAACTGGCGATGCTGGCCAGCGCCGGATGGGTCGCAGCGCGGTTCGTCGATGTGGCGCGACAGGACATGGTCTCGGAACGAATGCGCGCGGCCGGGCACTACTGGCTCGACCGGATCGTGGGTCGAGCGGCGCTGCATCATGCCGAGGCGGTGCAAGGGGCGGCACCCCTCGCCCATTTCACGGCCTTCGCATGAGCCCCCCTGTGACTCACGGATTCGGCGATCCGATCGAAATTCTTAAGCGCTCCCCCATGTCGGTCATGCAATGGGCCGTCGTCGCCGTGATGTTCGGCCTGAACGCGCTCGACGGGTTCGACGCGCTCGCGATCAGCTTCGCCGCGCCTGGCATCCTCGCCCAATGGGGCCTAACCCGCGCCGAGCTTGGCGCGGTGATGTCGATGGAACTGGTCGGCATGACGATCGGCTCGCTGATGCTCGGCGGCGTGGCGGATTCCCGCGGCCGCCGCTGCACGATCCTGCTGTGCCTTGTTTGCATGAGCATCGGCATGTTCGGTTCGGCGCTCTCGCCCACCGTCTCGATCCTGTCGATCGGGCGTGTCCTGACCGGCTTCGGCATTGGTGGCATGCTCGCGGCAACAACGGCCGGCGTTGCCGAAGCGGCGAACGAGCGGCGGCGGCCGCTCGTCGTCGTCCTGATGGCGGCCGGCTTCCCGATTGGCAGCGTGCTGGGCGGGATGGTTGCGGTTCATTTGCTGCGCGCCCACGGCTGGCACGAGGTATTCCTGTTCGGCGCGCTCTGCACTATGCTGATGATGCCGCTCGTCCTTTGGCTTTCGCCCGACTCCATCGAGTACGAGGTGCACAAGCTTGGCCATGATGCCCTGCCGCGGGTCAATCGGTTGCTCGCCCGCATGGGCCAGGCGCCGCTTGCCGGCCTGCTCATGCCAGCTCGTCCGGCCGGGGCTCGCAAGGCAGGACTCACCGAAATCCTCGCGCCCGAGTTTCGCTGGACCACGATATTGCTGACGATCGCATATCTCGCGAACATCACCACCTTCCACTTCCTGTTCAAATGGACCGGGCAGGCCGTCGCAGACATGGGGTTCTCCGCCTCCCAGGCGGCATCAGTGCTGGTCTGGGCAAGCACCGGCGGCATCGCCGGCTGCCTTCTCTTCGGCTTGCTTTCGGGGCGAATATCCACGCTGCACCTGACGATCGGCATCGCCGCGCTGGCATCGGTGGCGGTTGCGATCTTCGGCGCCTTGCCGGCCGACCTCGCGATCTTGTCGGTGGGGGCATTTGGGGCAGGCCTCTGCGCGAACGCCGCGGTGGTCGGCCACTACAGCTTGGCCGCGACGCTGTTCCCCACCCACATCCGCGCCGGCGCGACCGGCGTCGTGATCGGCGTGGGTCGCGGCGCAGCCGCCGCCACACCGGTTCTCGCCGGTATCCTGTTCAGCGCCGGCTACGGCTTCTCCGTGGTGGCCATCGTCATGGGTTCGGGATCGGCGATCTGCGCCGTGGCGCTGGCGGTGCTGCGCGCCAGTCTAGGGAGGGCACGCCGGTGACAAATGCGCCGTCTGCCGAGGGGATCGAGGTCCGCGTTCACGACTTACGACTGGCCGCACGTATCGGGGCCCACGCGCACGAAATGGACCGCCGGCAGATGCTGCGCGTGATGGTGTCACTCAACCTGAAGTGCGAGCCGCTGGACCACCTCGGCGCGACGATCGACTATGACCGCGTCGTCGCCTTGGCCGAAGCCCTGTCGCACGAGCATATCGTGCTCATCGAAACCTTCTGTTCACGACTTGCCAGGGATTGCCTCGCGGCCGGACCCGTCGACCGTGTCGAGGTGGTCGTCGAAAAGCCCGGCGCGCTGGTGAATGGCGTCGCCAGCGCGCGCGCGGTGTGCACCGCCGGCTGATCTGCAGATCAAGGTAGTGGCCGACACCACGCACCAGTGCACTTAGGCTTGCGGCGAAGCCCGCGTAACGGTCGGGCAAGCGTCAAGGTGAGCGGTGTGGATCCCGGGGGCGCCCAGCGAGCTTGCAGGGGAAAGTGCTGCGCTTCTCCGTCCGCCTTCAGGCGATCGTCTGGGCAGACGACGATTGCCGGAGCGGCGACCGGCAAGCGGTTCCGCGCCAGGGGCGGTTGAGACCGCATGGAGGAGAGTGCCAGGGGGCCTGCCAGGGCGCCGAAGTCGCCTCGGCACTGTCCGCCTCGCGGTGGAGCGGACAGTGCCGGGCCCGATCACGCGTCGCTGTTCCGTTTTTCATCGAGATAGGGGAACCGATCGACCGTCACCCTGACATCCTTGATGCGTTTGCCATGATCGCCCCATTGCACGATCAGCTCCGTCCCCGGCTGGGCGTAAGTTACATCAACGCAGCCCATCGAGAGATTCTCTCTGAAGTAGTAGCTGTAGATCGATCCCGACGAAACGCCGACCAGCTCGTCGCCGGCGAGCAGGCGATCGGCATGTTCGAGCATGCCGTGCCCCCACGTGGGGGTCGTCGGCAGATCCATGGTCCGATACTCCTCGCCCGGGCGATAGAGCGAAGCATAGATGTCGATCACGTCGTCAGAATTCCAGCGCAGGGTCACCGTGCGCCGCTGATCGGGCGATGCCGCGATCTTTTCGAGGGCCGCACGACCGATAAACTCGTGATCGAACCGCACGGCCTTGTCCCAGTTGACCTCGAAGGGATTGCGTTGACGCGCGCGAAGGTCCGCGTGATCGTAGCTTCCCGTCCGCTGTGCGTGGAGCGAGAAGTGGTCGGGCCCGACCCAGTCGCGGAAGCCCTGGTCGTTCACCATAGCCATGCCGAAGGTCCAGGCCGCCTGCGGGAAGCCGCCTTCGACATGATTGACGAGATAGGTCCGCCAGCCAAGCCGCTCGATGCCGATATCCTTGTTCGCCTGGTAGATGGCGTCGAACACTGCCGGTCCATCCGCAATCGGTCCGCGCACTTCATAGGCCAGGTTGCCCGACATGCCGATCCGGCCAACCTCGACGGTTTTCCCTGCGATGCGGGTCTTGCGATGGCGCAGAAACTTGATGTCGCTGAGGTCCTCGCCCGTCACGCGCTGCAGCGCCTCGAGCGACCGGGGGCCTGCGATCTGGGTCAGGTAGATATCTTCCATCCAGACCCGCACGTCGAATTTACCCTTGAGCCCTTGATAGAGTGCCCACGGACCGGCGGCGAAATGGCGGTAGTGCCCGTCGTCATAGCGCTGCAGGATGCCGTGCGCGGCGATCAGACCCTCGTCGGTGCACATCACGGCGTGGCGCATGGTGCCTTCCGGGAATGTCGCCAGGTTGTTGGTGCAAAGCTGGGCGACGAAGGCGTCGGCGTCCGGTCCGTCCACGCAGACGACGGGCCCGGAAAGACCGGTGTGGATATAGCAGCTCTGCTTCCAGGACAGGCTCTCCGGCTTCCATCCGTTGTACTCCCATGGCCGCAGCGTATCGCCGACGGCGACGTAAAGCGTCGGTTCGGCGTAATAGGGGAAAGCTAGCGTCTGGTTGAACGGCGTGGTCATGCATCTCTCCGGATTTTCAGGTGTGGGCTGCTGTGCAGCTTCGTTCATCGGGCGCCGCGATCAGGTCTCGACGCCTTCGAAGCCGATCGTGGGTCAGATGGGTCCGTCGGTCCCTCTCATCTCAGCAAGGCTTGCAGGGCCGGGACCAGATGGGGCCGGTGCTCCGATGGAATCCGAGCGAGCAGGTCATTCTCAAATTCCCGTGTGAGGGTTTCGACCTGAGCGCGGCTGGTCCGGCCGTCGTCCGTCAGCAATATCGCCTGAGATTTCCGGTCGAGCGGTTCTCGCCGGATCAATCCAGCAGCTTCAAGGCGCGCGAGCAGCGGAACCATGTTGGCGCGCTGAATATCGAGTATCTTGCCTATGTCGGAAGAGGTCAGGTCCGTTCTCCCGCCCAGCAACAGCAGCACTGTTGCCTCGGAAATCCGCAGTTCCAGGGCGGCAAGGCGGATGGCAAGTTCAGCCATCATGGCATTGGCGGCGCGGCGCAGAAGATAGCCGGGCAGCCCTGAGAGCGGATCATCCAGGGGCGCGTGAGGCGCATCTGTTCCCAGTTCCATTACCACCACATCACTCCTGGCCATGCCTTGGCCTAGCCAAAGATATCGCTATTGACTATAGCAAAATTTTAGTTATCAGCCATAGCAATGCAAAATCTGCCGGAGAGTCTGATGACTGAGCGCGCCGAAGAGGATACCGTCGTCGTCCGCGTGGACGGGCGCATCGCGTGGGTCTCGTACAATCGTCCGGAAAAGCGCAATTGCATGAGCCCGAAGCTCAATCGGCAGATGCTGCGCGTGCTGGAAAGCCTTGAATTCCATGAAGACGTGGGCGTGCTGGTGCTGACTGGCGAGGGCGACGCCTTCACCGCCGGCATGGACCTCCAGGAGTATTTCCGCGAGAACGAAGCACTGGGCATAGGCGCGATCCGCAAGAGCCAGCGCGAAGCCTATTCGTGGTGGGATCGGCTGCGCTGGTACGAGAAGCCGACCATCGGCATGGTCAATGGCTGGGCCTTCGGTGGCGCCTACGGCCCGCTCCACGCCCTCGACATCGTGGTTGCCGCCGACACGGCGACCTTCGGCCTGTCCGAGATCAACTGGGGCATCCTGCCGGGAGGAGGCGCCAGCAAGGTGGCGCAGGAGCTGATGCCGTTTCGCAAGGCGATGTACCACGCGATGATGGGGGAGAACCTGACCGGCAAGCAGGCCGCCGAGCAAGGCTTGGTGACGGAAAGCGTCCCGGCCGATCGGCTGCGCGCCCGGGTAGAGGAAATCGCGGGCATCCTGCTCAAAAAGGATCCCAACGCGCTTCGAGCGACCAAGTGGGCGATGCGCCGCATGACCGAGATGACCTTCGACAACGCCATGGACTACCTGATCCGCGCGCAAGAGGCACTGAACGGGATGGGCGGGCTCGAGGCGCGCAAGGAGGCAACCCGGCAGTTCCTCGACGAGAAGACTTTTAAGCCGGGCCTCGGCGCATTCGATGCATCAAAGGTGGCCAAATAAGCCCGCGCGGGGAGAAGGGCACATGGGAGAGACGCTTCACGCCGCGATGATCGCGCGCCTGCTGCGACCGCGCTCGATCGCAGTGGTCGGCGCCAGCGACAAACCGGGGGCGCTCGGCGCGTCCTTGCTGGGAAACCTCGACCGTCACGCCTTTGACGGTCCCATCTATCCCATTAACCCGAAGCGGGAGATGATCGGGGGCCGCAAATGCCTTGGTTCGATCGACGATCTGCCCGAAGGCGTCGACGTGGCCGTTCTTGCCATCCCGCAGATTGCCGTACTCGATGCGATCCGTGGACTTGCTGCCCGGAAGTGCGGCGCGGCGATCGTCTTTTCAGCCGGGTTTGCCGAAGGCGGCGAAGCAGGGCTGCGCGAGCAGGCTGAGATTGCCCGGATTGTCTCGGAAGCCGGAATGGTGCTCGAAGGTCCGAACTGCCTGGGCATGGTCAATCATGTCGATGGTGTTCCGCTGACCTTTGTCGAGACCCGGTGCATTGCCCCTGCGGGGCGCAAGGCCATCGGAATCGTTTCACAGTCGGGGGCGATGGCGGCCGTGCTTGGCACGACGTTGCAGGCGCGTGAGCTGGCGCTCAGCTATTCGGTATCTACCGGCAATGAGGCTGGCTCTACGGTCGAGGACTATGTCGGCTGGCTGGTGGACGAGCCCGATACGGCGGTCATAGCGATGATGGTCGAGCAGTTCCGGGATCCACGCCGCTTCCTGGCGGTAGCGGCACAGGTCCGCGCGGCAGGCAAACAGATCGTGCTGCTCCATCCGGGCAAGTCGAGCGCGGCCCGCGAAAGCGCGGCGACGCACACCGGCGCCATGGCCGGCGATTACGAGCTGATGCGGGCCAAGGTTCAGCGCGCCGGCGTCATCGTGGCGGAAACGATCGAAGAACTGGGCGACATCGCCGAAATCCTGGTGCGTTGCCCTCCCCTCGCCCAACCCGAATTGGCGGTGCTCGGCGAATCCGGCGCTTTCAAGGCGCTCACGCTTGATTTCGCCGAGGCGCTCCGGCTGCCGCTGGCTGCGCTGAGCGATGACGACAGCCCTGCGCTGCGCGCCGCGCTGCCCGCGTTCGTTCCAGTCAGCAACCCGCTCGACATCACCGCGCAAGGGCTGAGCGAGCCCGCGATCTATACCCGCGCGCTTGCGGCCCTGTTCGACGACCCGCGGGTCGGCGGGATCGTCTGCGGCATCATCCAGGGTGATCCCGTGACCAGCGGCATAAAGGTTCCTGCGATTCTGGCTGCGCTCGACGGGCACGCGCCAGCCAAGCCCCTGATCTTTGCTGGCCTTGATGAGGGCGCGGGAATCCCTCCAGGCTTCATAGCCGACCTGAGGGCCCACGGCGTTCCGTGGTTTCCTTCCAACGAGCGCGCTTTTCGTGCCCTCGCCGCCTTGGCGCGGCAGAGGCGAGGAACCGGCGTCGACCACAGTCCCGCGCCCACACCCGTGGCCGGTCTGCAGGCATTCAGCGGCGTCATTCCCGAATACCGCGCCAAGGCGCTGCTCTCCCCGCTCGGCGTACCGTTCCCGCAGGGGCTCTTTGCGGCAAATGCCGACGAGGCTGTCAGAGCAGCCGCGGCGCTTGGTTTCCCGGTCGCGATGAAAGCTCAGGCCGCCGCGCTCAGCCACAAGAGCGACGCTGGGGGTGTGGCCCTCAACCTGGTCGACGCCGCCGCGGTGCGCGCCGCCTGGGAACAGATGCACGATGCGGTGGCAGCCTACGATCCCACCATCGTACTCGATGGTGTTCTGATAGAGGCCATGGGCCGCCGCGGGATCGAGATGATCGTCGGCGGGCGCAATGATCCCGATTGGGGGCCGGTGGTGCTCGCCGGATTTGGCGGGGTTACCGCCGAGATCCTGCACGACGTCCGGCTGATCACCCCCGATCTGTCGGAAGCGGAGATCGCGCTCGAACTCATGCAGCTCAAAAGTGCAGCTGTGCTGAGGGGCTATCGCGGCGAACCTGCTCTCGACGTCACGGCGCTGGCGCGGCTGATCCGCACGGTCAGCGCCATCCTGCTTGCTGAGCCCGATCTGCGAGAACTCGATCTCAACCCCGTCATACTCGGCGTTGTCGGCCAAGGTGTGACCGCGCTTGATGCACTGATTGTTCAGGAGTGATCAGGGGTAGCAGCCTGCGTCTCGATGTAACCGCTTAAGCCAGCCGTTCACTTCCGCCCCGTCCATTGCTGATCACGGAAACCGTCATGGAATTCAACCGCATCAATCCGATCACCGGCGAAGTCGCTTCCTCTGCTCCCGCCTTGAAGGCCGGCGATGTGGGGGCGATCGCCGCCCGTGCCGCCGCGGCGTTCCCTGCCTGGGCAACGCAAGGCCCCAATGCCCGCCGCGCCGTGCTGATGAAGGCCGCCGAGGCGCTGGCAGCGCGCAAGGACGATTTCGTCGCGGCGATGATGGCGGAAACCGGGTCGACGGCAGGCTGGGCCATGTTCAACCTCACGCTTGCGACCGGCATGGTGCGTGAAGCGGCAGCCATCACCACGCAGATCGCTGGCGAGGTCATCCCCAGCGATAAGCCGGGCTGCCTCGCCATGGCCCTGAAGGAACCGGTCGGCGTCATTCTGGGGATCGCGCCGTGGAATGCTCCGATCATCCTGGGTGTGCGGGCGATCGCCGTACCGCTCGCCTGCGGCAACAGTGTGATCCTCAAGGCCAGCGAATTGTGCCCGCGCACTCACGCGCTCATCATCGAGGCGTTCGCCGAAGCGGGCTTTCCGGAAGGCGTCGTCAACGTAGTGACCAACTCGCCCGAGGATGCGGCCGAGGTAGTTGGCGCGCTGATCGACGCGCCGCAGGTAAAGCGGATCAACTTTACCGGATCGACACACGTCGGCAGGATCATCGCGAAACGCGCGGCCGAGCATCTGAAACCCTGCCTGCTCGAATTGGGCGGCAAGGCACCTCTGTTGGTGCTCGAGGATGCCGATCTTGACGAGGCAGTGAAAGCAGCAGCTTTCGGTGCATTCATGAACCAGGGTCAGATCTGCATGAGCACGGAGCGGATCATCGTGGTCGAGGCTGTGGCCGACGCGTTCATCGAGATGTTCGCCGCTAAGGCTCGCAGCATGACCGCCGGCGACCCCCGGGAGGGCATGACCCCGCTTGGTGCAGTGATCGACCGCAAGACCGTGGACCACGTCAACGCGCTGATCGACAATGCCGTGGCCAAGGGCGCAGTCATCGCGGCCGGAGGCAAGGCAGACAGCGTGCTGATGCCCGCGACCGTCGTGGCTGGGATCACCGCCGAGATGAACCTGTATGGCGTGGAAAGCTTCGGCCCGATTGTGGCGGTGATCCGTGCGAGGGACGAAGCCCACGCCATCGAACTTGCCAACGACAGCGAGTACGGCCTTTCAGCCGCTGTATTCACCCGCGACACCGCGCGAGGGCTGAGCGTAGCGCGCCAGATCCACTCGGGGATCTGCCATGTCAACGGGCCGACTGTGCACGACGAGGCGCAGATGCCCTTCGGAGGGGTCGGCGCCTCCGGTTACGGCCGTTTCGGCGGGCGCCAAGGCATCGACAGCTTCACGGAAACGCGCTGGGTCACGGTCGAGACTCAGTCTGGGATTTTCCCGATCTGACGAAAATGGACTCACCGGTCGCTCCCGTTTGATGCATGCGGTTTGGCACGGTTGGGCCGAGCACGAGCGACGGTGCTTGGCAGTATAAAGTCCGGCACCCAATCCAGCTGGTTCGCGGTCAAAAATGATATCCCGAGCGCGCGTAGCCGACCCTGCGCTGAGTTGATCATTTGTGGATAGGTGTTTGGACTTGCGTTGAGATGAGGAGCGCGACCTTGTCGTTGACGGTGCGGGCAAGCTAGCGACCAGGCATGTCATTGCTGTGCCTGCTCGGTCGCCACCATGTTTCGGTCTCGTCAATTGCGCGGCGCACGGGCGGCGGCCTTAAAGGGCTCTGCGAGAGCTGCGCCTTAGCACTCGAACAAGATGATAAGGGTCGATGGCGCGCGGCCATGCCGCTCAAACTACACGCGGGCACGGCAGACCGCAGCGTAGATCAGCACTGCCAACCTTGACGACAATCTCTGGGGGGGGCGCACATGGAAGTAGGCGATTGTAGGTCAGCGCGCCGCCGATGCCGCACGCTCGTTCAGCTAAACCAGTATCGCCGCAGGCAGCTGCCTTCACTCCGCATGCGTGTTGCAACCAGCGATTACGAATCATGCGCTAGATAGGTTGGAGCTGCAGATGATACGCCGGTCGTTAAAACGTCCATCAGCAGCCCCAGTGCGATGTACCAGCCGCGAGTAAGCTTTCAACCGCAGTTCTGGGGCAAATTACGTCGATGAAGCCGGAGCAGGGATGGGCCGCCCGGTCCCTGGAACGTGCCGCTCGCTAAGCCAACGCGTTGAGATCGACTTTCGGGGACTGGCAAACTAAGGTCTTGGCCATGGGTAGCGTGCACAAATTCCAGCGTCCGCCGAAGAGGCACTTTGCCGAGACGCGCTGAACACAGAGGCACGCGGACTCAAGTTGTGGGCCCGGCCGGATGATCGACTGTTCGACGTCGGGGATGGACGCAAGATTTTCCTGAACAAGGTCGCCGACCTGTCGAGCGCTGTCTTTGGGGAAATGTGCCTCGCCCAGGCCAAGGATTTGCAGGCGCTGCTTAAGATGGAACCGTCCGAGGTCGAGTTGTCGGACCTCACAACCGCGACCGTGTACGACCTTAACGAGAGGGAGGCACCGGAGGGATCACAATTCATCCGAGGCCTTAGCTATTGGCTCGCCATCGGCAACCACGTGCTCTTCGTGAAGACGAACTCCATGACCCCGGAGCTCGTCAAGCTTTACATCGACTGGCTCCTCAAGACGCGCGGCGCAGTCGTTGACGCAGCGTTAGCTTTTGAGCTCAATGCCGAGTTCGACAAGACTGCGGCGGCTGGCGACATTGGCGAAATCCGTAATCTGCGCGTCACCGGGAAGTCCGCCCCGCAGGCCGTTTTCATTCCCGAGGAACCGCAGACGAAGGAGGTGAAGACCTCCCGACGGATCGCGGACAAGTTCGTCCAGATGCAACAGGCAGTGCCGATCGTCGAGGCGCTGTTCGGGAAAAAGCAGGCTAACTCGCTCGTTGAAAGTCTCGGCCCCGACGAGTATCTTGCAGTGGAGGCGTCGGTGAAGGTCCGGGGGCGCCGGACCGAAGAATCACGCAAGAAATTCCAGGCAATCGCCAACGACCTGGCGGATGCCTCAGACGCCAGGGTGCAGATCGAGGGCAAGGATGGCCGGATCGTCGACGGCGATGCGATCCTGCGGACCAGGATGCCTTTCCACCTGCCCCATGAGGGCAGCAATCTTTTGGAGTTCGACAACGTCGCGGACCAGCTTCAAGAGGTGTATTCTCGGTTCGTGAAGGACGGAAAGATCAAGGCCTGATGGCCCGAGCGATCACCATCGTTATTTCCCTCATCGCGGCCGTGCTCTTCGCGTGGGCGGTGCCGCTCGTGCGCCTATTCGACGCATTCGCTCCCTTGACCACCGCCCTTTCGATTATGGTGGCGGCCGTGTTCGTGCGGCTGAATCGCGGGATGCCGACACTAGAGTGGAAGAGCCTCGACCCTGATGACCGACGGGGTCTCACGGCCGCGATCCTTCGCGTGACGACCGAGTACGGCTGGATCATTGGCATTGTTGCCGTCGTTTTAGCAGGGTTGGTCACCCTTTCGGTGATAGGCAAGGTTGACGCCAGTGTGTGGCCGGGATGGGCGCGTCGCGTCGCGTCGGGTGTAGTGGGAGGCCTCATCAGTCTTTGCGCCGCTCGCATGGCGTATGTGGTCTGGCGAGACATAGACATTGTTCGGCTCCAGAAGCGTCTCATCGACGGCACTGCCTCACGCGAGTCGACAGAGCAGCAGGCAAAGTTAGCCGATGACAAGGTGGCTAGCATCCGCGCCGCGAATGTCCGCCCGGTCAAGGTCAACCCGCCGAAGGCGTGGGGGGAATAGCCGAGGCTAAAAAATGCTGGAAGATCGAGTTCACCATATCGCCGCGCGGCAGGATCAGCACGCGCGACACTGGCGGCGCACTGGTGACCTCTCGCGTCTGGTTGTCGCACTCTTCGACGTTGGAGACCGTGCCAGATTTGAGAACGAGCTTTCGGGACGCCCAAGCGCCCTGCCACACCATCGGGCCAATCCCAGCGGCGCCGATTTGCGCAGGTCCAATCGTCGGCAGGACATGGCAAGCCTAAGTGAAGCTGTCGGATATTTGAGGTGAGCTACTATGAGCAGGGATGATGGAGCGCTAGCGCATGCCTGGGCTTATTTCCAACTTCATGCCGCTCAGCGCATCACAATCTTCAACTATTTCGTGGTCTTTTCAGGTATCTTGGCGACCGGTCTGGCGGCTGCGATCCAGGCTCCGCCGCGCCTGGCGAGCGTGGGCGTCGCTCTCGGGTTGCTGCTGGCGTTGCTGTCTTATCTATTCTGGCAGCTTGATCGGCGAACATCCTTCCTCGTCAAGCACGCAGAAGACGCGATCAAGCTGCAGGAGCCTGCCGGCGCCCGGCTGATGAGTGATGAAGTCGACAAGACACGAGATGCGAAGAAGAACGATGGATTGTGGACGTATGGCAAGGTCTTCCGTGTGATCTTCTGCGTGATGGCGATTGTCGGCATCGGCGGAGCGATCGTATCAGGGCTGCGCTGGGCCGGGTGCCTGTCCTGGGATGAGCCGAAGCCGCCACAGCATATCGTGGGAACGGTTGGAACCGACGCGTCACCTGTCGGCGGAAGCCGGCGCTCAGGCCAACGATCACTCAGCGCTTCATCTCTTTACTTCGAGGGATGCAGGCAAAGTCGACCACATGGATGGGACCGTCGCGCCAAAAGTCATTGAGACAGCGCCCTCGACGCTCGCGTCCGCGAAAAAGGAGTAGATCAAAAGCCAAGCTCGGTCTTGACGGCGGCGTGCTTTCGGCATCCGCCGCACTGTCCGCACGCCCATTCGCCGGTGTGGCACGAAAAGGTCCATCCGAGCAGGCTATGCGGCGCATTGGAACGCCGAGCCAGCGACACGGTCTGTTCATCGGCAGCCGGCGCTCGGAGGGTGATCGAAGCCTGGCACTTGAGCACGCTTCCCATGGCACGAAGGAAGCGCACGCGACCGTCGGAATGCTGACGGTCCGAACGCACCGTTCCAATCAGAATCTCGTTGCCGCCGCGGGGTGCATAATACATTGCCGCCAAGGTGATCAGCATCTGGTTGCGAAACGGCCAGAATTCCGGTGCTGCGCCATCGGCAGCACCCCCGGCCATGAGACCGCCCCCAAATGAGCGCAAGTCGGTCTCATGGACATCGAACGGCAGACCAATCGCCTCGGCGATCGATCTGCAGGCGCGCAATTCGCCCTTGGCCGGGATCTGACCATAGTCGATGAACGCGAGGCGATCAGGCCGCTCCAGCCACGCGAGGCAGGTGGAATCGATGCCGCCCGAGAAAAGCAGGACCTTCATTCCGGCAACCAGCAGGCTTCGTAGACAGCCTGGGTCAGGTCGCTGATCACTCGCGCATCGCCCATGTCGACCTGAGACATGCCAAGACTGGCATCGACAAAGATTGTAGCCGCGCGTCCTTTGAGCGATCCCAGTCGCGCTACGGCGAGGGCGGTCGGGCGATCCTGCACGCAAATAAGAATAGCGGCATCGTGCGAGACCGGCAGCGCGTCATCCTTCAACACCTGCGCCATCGCGATCAGTTCCACCTCGACGACGCCTAGGCGGGTGACCGCCCCGCTGAGGATACTGGCGAACCATTGGGTTGCAACGGTATCGAGCCTTGCCACTAGGGCCAGGCGCTCGACACCTGAGCTGCGCCGCGGCGAGAGCGAGGGCAAGGTTTCCGGAAACGGCAGGGTCGGCATTCCGACATAGGCCGCGGTGTAGCGCGATGCGTGATCGGCCGCATGCGCCGGGCTCATGCCGGCGAACCAGTTGTGAGCGAAGATCGCGGAAAATACGTCGCCCGACCCGACTTTGTAGTTTGAACGGGAGGTGTAAGCGGGAACGTGCTCAACTTGACCGCTCGAAAAGACGAGCGCGCCGTGCGGTCCGTCCTTGATGACTACGACTTCCGCCCCTTCGGCCGCGAGCATCGTTCGCGCGGCCCTGTCGATGCTATCGGCGCCGGTCGAGGCGAGCGCCTCGCACGCGTTCAAAACGAGAGCGAGCCGCTCAGCAGTGCCGCCGCGATTGCGGAAATGCCACGACGCTGTTCCTTGCGGGTCGAATACCGCCTGACCGGCCTGTACGATGAAATCCCCCTCGACGCAGCCGAAGCGCAAGACGTTGTCGCCTGTCACCAGCTGCTCTCGTCGCTCGGCCACGGCGGCAGGCGTTTGAACCGGCCGCGCGAGCGGGAATAGATAGGCAAATTCGATCCGCTCGCTCGACGCACTTGGTTTGCAGTCAATCCCGTAAGGGCGAAAATTCGCCTCAAGGTCGCCCCACAAGGCTGGCGGTTGAAACGTGTGCAGCTCAATGTCGCTCCGTAACGACGACAAGCCCAGCGCAGCCCGGCCTGCGGATCCTAGCAACTGTCTCGTCTCGGGCGTAACGCAGGTCTCGAGATACACGCCACCAGCCACAATCATCGGGTCACGTCACTGTTTGACTACGGTTACGTCGATGCGCCCGCCAACCACGGCATCGGTATAGGCGCGGTAGTCGACGCCCTTCTCTAGGCACCGGATTAGCACGTCGAGGTCCGGGATGCCGGTCAGCGATCCTACGATGGTCCCACCCGCAAGGTCGAAGAGCACGACGCGCGGGGGTGAGGACGTGCGATCGAGCTTGACCTCAAGCCAAGTTCCCGGACTGATACCCGACGCCGGGCCGCTGATGACGGCTCGCAGCTTGAGCGGGCAATCGTCGCCACCGCCGCCCGACTGTGCCGCGCGACCTTTCTTCCTACCTGAGTTGGTCGTCGTCGTTGAGCCGCCCATTGGAAGCCTTTCTCTCGCACAGCGTCCAATATCTACCGCAAAGTGTCAACGCACGGAAATCAGCGGCTCTGCGTCTTGCGGATTTCGCTCCAGATCACGGCGTCGAGAACCGACGGCCTGACGTTGAGCGCCTTGGAGAAACTGAGGAAACGAGCTTCGAGTGCTTCATAGTCGCGTGGTAGGCTGAACTCCTCTGGGAACACGCGCATGGTCGTGCACGCGCGGATCAGATGAACATCGATGATCGCCACCTCATCGGAGCCCAGGCAGTTGCGCACGATCCAGGAGGCGGTTTTCGGGCCGACGCCCTCGATTCTCAGCAGCGCGCTGCGCAAGGAGCCGGCACTCAACCCCGACAAATCGTTCAGCTCAAAAAAGGTCAGCATGCGTGCCAGGCGCTGCGCGCGCTGGTTGGGGAAGCGGTAGCGCTGCCGCTTCCCGTTGATGAGCAGCGGCTCACTCAGCCAACTCCCGATGATCGCCTCGTCGATGTTCGCCGTCTGCAGCTGGAAAAAACCACGCGATTCCAGTCGCGCGAATGCCGCCTGGTTGACCTCATAGCGAATGCCGAATCCGCCAAGCAGACAGAAGGCGACCTCGCGGATGAGGTCGTCATTCCCGGCGACATAGTTGGGATTCTCGTCTTCCCACTGGCAGCGCACGGCCCAGTAGGCAGGCGTGTTGAAATATTCAGGAGACCCCCAGGTGACGCCCGGCATGACCTCTGCGTCGCGCGCCGGCAGTCGTACCAGCCGTGCGCTAGCACCATGACCGGCCCACACTTCCTGAAAACTTGTGGAGCGCGATAAAAAATTCATTCGACAAACGTTGCATTTTTATGCAACAATTGCAAGCAATGAACACGCCACCCGGCCACTTACATTTTCTTAGCCTGATTGACCGCTTCGAGGGTGACGACACCGAGCTGGCCGCCCTACTCGGTGTTAGTCGCACCACGGTGTGGCGCCTAAAATCTGGTAAAATATTCAAAATTAGCAAGTATATATCCGCTTTGGAAATGCAGATGGACGGCACCGCAGCGGACACACTGGATCGCGTGATCGAGGATTTGGCCAACTGGTCGCGCCACTCAGCCGAAGTGCGCGCACTTCTAACCTCCCTGCATACTGTGTTGCATGAACCTGCAACATCGTGATGCCGGCATGATTGACTCCGCGAAAGAGGCGGGCACATTCAAGTCATGAAGCTGCAGGCACGCAGACGGGAGGTTCGGCTGGGCACGATCACCTTGCCAACGCCTTTAGTCGTTCCATCCTTCTCGAGCCGGGCGAAGCCGCCCACGCCGCTCAGTGAGATCGCACAAGGCGCGCTGCCCACAATAGTCGGTCCGGTGCTGATAAGCGCCTATGATGTCGCGCATGAGCCGGCGTTGAGCGGGTTCGACTTCCGTGAGGAGATCGTGGCAGCAGCGCCGACGTTCGTCCTGATGGACAGTGGAGGTTATGAGGCACTCTGGAACAGGAAAGCACGCCAAGCGAAGCTTGTCGAGGCTAGCGATGCGCGAAGCTGGTCGCGCGCGCTCCACCGGCGCGTGCTAACGAGATGGCCAGTTGACATACCGACCATCGCTGTCACCTTCGATACACCTGAACGGCGGCCGGGCTCGTTTGAAAGGCAGATCGCGTCCGGCGCTGAACTCGCCTCCCGCTTTCCGCACATCTCGGTGGAACTGCTGATCAAGCCACCGCAGCCCGGCCGACAGCCCTTTCTCGTTGCCGAGCAGATCGCCCCGCATGCGAAAAGCCTCGGGCAGTTCGCGATGATCGGCGTCACCGAGGACGAAATCGGTCCATCCATGACCGCCCGCCTGACGTTCCTGTCACGCCTTCGTTCTATCCTTGATAATGCCGGACTGGACACGCCGATTCATGTCTTCGGCGGCCTTGAGCCCATCATGACGCCGCTGTATTTCTGGGCAGGCGCGGATGTCTTCGACGGCTTGTCCTGGCTTCGGTACGCATATGCCGATGGGAGAAGCGTCTATGCAAAAAGCGTCGTCGCGTCCGATTATCCCAACGATCTGGCACCGAACGCATATAGCGAGATGCGACGGCGGAACGTTCGCGCCTTGACCGATCTCCAAATCTCGATGCAGCAATTCCTAATTAGACAGGACGTCACGGTTTTTGGTTCGGTTGCGCAGCGCCTGAGCGCGACCTGGTCGGCCGCGTTTGAGGAAATACCGGTGCCCTAGCGCACGCCAGCAATTGAGTTCACATGTGGGCCAGTACGCTGCAAGGTGTGGGCAGCGGTGCAACAGCTGCCATCACTGTGCCGTATCAGCGACCGTCTACTTACCGCATAGGATGGATCCAACGGAGACTTTCCGGATGGTCCACAACTGCGCCGCTCCGCTGCTCATCATCGCCGCGCCGATGAACGGACGGCAGCTTGGGCCTTCGCCGCCTTGGAACCTGCCTTTCCGGACTGCCCCACAAAGCTGCCGGCACTACGCAGTCGCACTGCTCAGTACGCGGTCATGGTCGCGGGCGGCACATCGTAGTTGAGGTCACGATGTTCCGGGATCTGCGAAGTGCCTTCCGGCTCGGCGTACCCCATCTGCGTCTCACTGCAGGCCAACCAGACCGCCGGTATGAAGGCGTCGCCATCCTGCACGTAACCTACGTTCACAACGGTAAAGTCACCTCGCTGGTGGTCAGTGAACCGCAAAGCCTGCCCGAGGCTGGGAAGGCCCGGAAACGTGTGGTCGCTTCCGCAATAGACCGGGTCCTCACCACGGCTGCCAAGGCTTGGCACAAACACCCGGACTTTCATCAGACCGTCCTCCTCTCCCGGCTGAACGGACGACCAGTATCGACCAGCTTGGTCGCACCAGCGCCGATGTCCATTCAACGAGCGAGCTGACGCAAGTGTCCAGGTCCCGTCTGAAGTAGCGTCATGACTGCCCGACCGAGCGAACGGTGTGAAGCTGCATATGGACTTGCGCGTGATAACT
>Ga0207644_10000120_pt1 | contig 57828 bp, 47 predicted proteins | sample KBSS73metaG_FD_184326 | JGI IMG/M metagenome (GOLD analysis project Ga0207644, IMG submission 184326) | Switchgrass rhizosphere microbial communities from Kellogg Biological Station, Michigan, USA - KBS S7-3 metaG (SPAdes) (version 2) | ecosystem: Host-associated > Plants > Roots > Rhizosphere... | reverse complement strand
CCCGCCGCTGCGCAACCGTCGAGAGGACATCCCGCTGCTTGCCGAGCACTTCATCCAGGCCGCCGCGCGCCGGCTCCGGCGGCCCCCGCCGCGACTCACCGAGGTCGCCCTGCGCCAGCTCATGATCCGCGATTGGCCGGGGAACATCCGGGAGCTGGAGAACGTGATCGAGCGCGCCATCATTCTGGCCCACGATGGACAGCTCCGATTCGATTCGCGGCCCGCGGCCGAGGCGGCACCGCCACTGTCGGCCTCCAGCCCGCTTCCGATACTCTCCCGTGCGGCCATGGAGAAGCGCCACCGAGATGTCATCGTGGCTGCGCTCGAGCGGAGCGGAGGACGGGTGTCAGGGCCGGGCGGAGCCGCCGAGCTGCTCGGGTTGAAGAGGAGCACGCTGTTCTCGAGAATCCGCGTGCTCGGAATCCGCCAGAACACCGCCCGAGCGCGCGCCTAGCGGAAGCGAAGATCATGGCGCGCCCTGGAGGGCGGAGCGTGCGAAATCTCGCAATCCCCGTGCGAACCCTCGGAAATGTTTGCTTGACGAGGCAGGGGATCACGAGAACTCAGCGCTGGCGCGGGGCTTGCTCAACGACGACGGTGAGATGCAAGAGACCGGCAACAGGCCAAGGGTGACCCTCATCGGCGGTGGGACCGGCTCGCCCTCGCCCGGGGAGATCGCCGCGCCGCTGCGGAGCGTGCTCAGCCGCAAAGAAAGGTGCCCATGATCCACTGGCACTCGCTGGACCGGGCGGCGCGCTACTACGCGCAGCGGACAGCCCTCGCTTCCGACCACGGGCAATCCACCTTCCGCGAGCTCTACGATCGCGTCGCCGGTCTCGCGGCGCTGCTATCCAGACGAGGCTTGAGCAAAGGCGACAGGCTGGCCCTCCTGCTTCCGAACGAGCCCGAGTACATCGAGCTCATATACGCGTGCAGCTGGCTGGGCGTAATCGGCGTGCCGCTCAACACGCGGTTGTCCGCGACCGAGATCGACCGCGTGCTCGCGGACGCAGCTCCGCATGGGTTGATCAGGCATTCCTCGATGCCGGACCCGACCGCGCCGGTCCCCTGGAAGGTCGTCCTCGATCAGGAGCCTCTGGATGTCGGGCGTGATGCGCCTCCTGTCCCCATCTACGACCCCAATGCGGTGCTGGCGCTGGTCTACACGAGCGGGACGACCGGCCGGCCCAAGGGCGTCGCGCTCACGCACGCGAACGCCATGGCGGACGTGGACCACGTGAACTACTGGTTGCCCTATCGGGAGCGTGGCGTGTACCTCCACGCAGCGCCGATGTTCCATATCGCGGACTTCCCGCTGATGTTCGCCGGGCCGGCGGTCGGCGCGACCCAGGTGACGATCCCGAAGTTCAGCGCCGCGTCCTTCTGCACGACGGTAGAGCGCGAGCGCGTGACGCATACCGTTCTGGTGCCGACGATGATCAACCTCCTGACCCAGTACGCTGACCTCAACACGTACGACCTGGGCAGCCTCGAGGTGCTCGGGTACGGTGGGTCGCCCATGGCCCCGGAGCTCGTCCATCGCACGCGGCAGGTCCTGCCGCACGTCAAGCTCGTGCAAGTCTATGGGCTGAGCGAGACGGGCTTCCTGACCGGCCTCCAGGACCACGAGCATACGGAGGCGCGGCTCCTGTCCTGCGGCCGGCCATGCCCGGGCGTCGACTTGCGCGTGGTGGACGAATGGGGACAAGAGCTGGCGACCGGCAACTCGGGCGAGATCGTGACGCGCGGCGCGAACGTGATGGGCGAATACTGGAAGGATCCCCAGGACACGCTCGCGGCCTTTCGCAACGGGATGTTCCGCACCGGCGACGTCGGCTATCAGGACGCCGACGGCTACCTCTACATTCAGGACCGGCTGAAGGACATGATCGTGTCCGGCGGAGAGAACGTCTACTCAGGAGAGGTCGAAGCCGTCCTGTACGCGCACCCTGGCGTGCGAGAGGCGGCCGTTTTCGGGGTCCCCGATCCCAAATGGGGCGAGCTGGTGATGGCGTGCGTGGTCCTCAAGCCGGGGCACACACTGACCGTCGAGGACCTGATCGCGCACTGCCGGCGCTCTCTCGCCAGCTACAAGGTCCCGCGCCGCGTCGAGCTCTCGGATACGGATCTCCCCAAGAGCGGATCCGGAAAGATCCTCAAGCGTGTCCTGCGCGAGCGCTTCTGGGCCGGGCAGCGACGCGCGGTGAGTTGAGCGCAGGAGTCTGACGTCGCTCGAGATCAGCCGGCGGATCGCCGGAACGCAGCGGCGTAATCGCGAGCGAACTCCGCAAAGTGTCGCGGTGACTTGCCGGTCAGGTCGGCGACGACGCTCGTGATCGTCTCGGTCGGTCCGCCTGCGCGCTGGTACGCCGCGATCGCGAGGAGGCTGTCCACCAGCCACGCCGGCTGACCGGCGCGGATGAGACGCGCGCGCGCCTCGTCGAAAGGCTCGTCGATGAAACGCAGCGGCCTACCGATCGCCTGGCCAAGGATCTCCGTCGCCTGGCGGTACGACAGTGCCTCGCTCCCCGTGATGACGTACTTCTTTCCCTCGTGACCGGACCGGGTCAGGGCGACGGCGGCGACTGCGGCTATGTCGCGTGTGTCGACGAACGGAATCCGGCCCTCGCCCGAGGACGAGTAGACCACGCCCTCGTTGATGATGTTGTCCGCCTGGCTCAGGAGGTTCTGCATGAAATGGTGCGGCCGGAGCATCGTCCATGCCAGCCCCGATTCCTGCAGCTCCCTCTCGACTTGATAGTGAAGCCGGCCGATCAGGGAATTCGAATGTGGCGAGGCTCCGAATGCCGAGAGCTTCACCACGTGAGTGACCCCTGCCCGCCGCGCCGCATCGATGGCGTTTCGTTGCAATGCCAAGGCGTTTTCGACGTTGCCGGTGAGCAGGAAGAGTTTCGTGGTCCCCGCGAACGCTGGTGACAGAGTCTCCGGCTTCGCAAGATCACCAACGACAGGGGTGATGTCCGGGAGTCCTTGCTCCCGGAGCGGGTTGCGGACAAGCGCGCGTGACGGCATACCCGCCTGCGAGAGCAGCCTGACGACCTCACTTCCGATCAGACCTGTGCTTCCAGTGACTAGAATCATGTCACGCCTCCCATGCGCTTGATCCCGATTGCGTGGCGTAGGTCTTCCCCTGAAGCTCGCCCTCGGCGCGTGCGAGCCTCCTCCAGCCTGCAAGCGTGCAGAATGCCGAGACGGCAAAGGCCACCCCCAGCACGAGGGCGACGGACCGCCGTAGCAGCCAGGCGCCAGCCGCGGCGCCCACGCTCATGCAGAGGATCGACGCGATCCGTCTGCCCCTGCGCGGCCCATCGGAACCCGCGAGTGGAGAATCGGCCGCCAGGCCGGTGAGCGTCAGTGTCAGCACGGTGGTCGTCAGGTCTGGTATGGCCAGCTTGCGGATCACCGCGTTCCGGATCCCCATCGCCACCCCGGTGAGCACGATGGCCGAGTAGAGGCGCACCGGGAGCTCGATCAGGTCGGATCCGCAGCCGAGCGCGACGCCTGTCGCCGCAAGGAGCAACGCCGCCTCGCAGCCGAGCGCCATCGAGACGGGCCGTCGCGCCGCGCCCACGCCCAGAGGTAGGCCAATGCGTCCACCCGCCACGGCGCCCAAGAAGAAGGCCACGAGCGCCGCGCTCGACCTGAAGAAGGAGTGTCCGGGCGCTCCTGCCGCTGCGAAGCCGAGAAAGACGATGTTTCCGGTCATGTTCGCGGTGAACACGCGGCCGAGGCCAAGGATGCTGGCCGCGTCGACGAGCCCGGTCACAACCGTGAGTCCGAGCAGAATCGGCATCAGCGCGCGTTCGCGCTCAGTAGACATTGTCTTCACCTGTGAAGCAACGCGACGGCCGTGGCCGGCCTCACGTCCAACGCGGGCGCCGAAGTGGGGGCCGGAGGCGAGAGGCGCCGGAGCGCGATGACCAACGCACGGTAGAGATCAGCCGAGCTGTGATCACCAACGGTCACCGCCACGGTCGGCTTCAGGCGCTGGATCGCAATTTCAGGTACTACGACTGCAGCCTCCAGATCCGCTGCCGCCGTTGTACTGTCGCCGGCCACGCGTGCAGCGACAGTCTCGAGTCTGCCGGCCACGGCGCTGTTCAACTCGGCGACCCGATCATGGCGCGCCAGCGAGAGCAGGAGAAGGAAGACGACCTGCGCCTCGCCGGTCGCCTTCTGCAGCGCGTCCAGGTCCCGCGCGTCGGGCTCGAACTTCGACGACTCGATCAGGACCTGGATCTCCTCCACCTTCTGCGAGATCCGGAGCCGCCAGCCGTCGATCTCGGGGGCCGTCAGCCCTTCACCCGCGCGCGCGAGGCCGGCCAGGAGGTGCAGCATCTCCGCGAAGCGTGCACGCAGCACGTCCGCCGCGCGAACGGGCCACAGGGTGTGCTCGACGAGTCCGAAGACGAGAAGACCGAAGAAGACGCCGATCAGGCGATCCCGGATCACGGTGGCGCTGGCGGCCATGCCGAACCCCTGGAGCACCGCCTTGTAGAACGCGAGCCCCGTCTGGTAGCCGCCATACGAGATCCGCGGCGATCCGAAGTTGACCCAAGCGGCGACCGCCGTGCCCGCGCCGAACACGAGCCAGAACCCGCCGATGCTCTCGACGTTCGGCAGCAGGTACACGAGCGCAATCAGACCCATGAGCCCGCCCACGGCCGCACCGCCGAAGCGGAGGATTCCCTTTTGGTTGCTCGCGCCGATCGTGGAGAGCGAAACGACGAAGCAGGTGATGACGGACGTGTAGATTTGCGGATAATCGAACCCGACGAAGCAGGCATAGCAGATCAGCGCCGCCAGCGTGCCCTTGACCGCGAAGCGTACGTAATCGCGGTTCTCGAACGCGTCGGGAACGAACAGGCCCGGGCGCGCTGCGGGATGAATGGCACCACCTGGCACCGCCACCGCGATCGCGTCGAGCGTCCGCTCGATGTCTGCCAGCGGAGAGGCGGGCTCTCCTTCATCCGCGACAAGGGCCACCCATTCGTCGGGGCGCGGCCGGCGCTGCTCCTCGAACGCTTCTCGCAGACGCCGGCATGCGTGGGCCGCTCGGACCAGGCGCGTCCCGTCGAGTTGCCCGCCGGACGCCGGAACGAGCAGCTCCAGCGCGCGCGCCTCCGTCACAAGCCGATCCAGTAGCGTGACCAGCGCAGACAGCGGCTCGCGGCGCTCCCGCGCCCACGGGTGCACGAGCGCCGAGGTCTTGAGGAGTGCCGCCATGCGCGTCATGCCGGCGATGGTCAGCGTGCTGAGCGAGGCGACGGGCGCGCCGGCAGCGGAACCGGACAGGCGCCGCAGCGTCTGCTCCACCGCGGCCAGCCGCGTGTCCAGCTCGCGTTGCAGCAGCAGGAAAGGATCCCCGGGCGACAGTAGCAGCTGCACGAGCGCGTTGACCCCCAGGCCGAGCGCCACGCACCACCACACCCACAACACGAACTCGACGAGCACTTCCGGGCTGGACGGCGCGATGTCGGGCAGGATCATCGTCAGGGCCGCGGGGAGGCCGATGGCCGAGCCGAGCGCACCGAGCGTAAGTGCGCGCTTGAGGAACAACCCGCCGAAGAGGAACCCGGTCAGGATGCCGATCCGGAGCCAGGGCGTGTCGATCGAGATCTGCCAGCCCAGCAGCGCGAGGCCGAGCCCTAAGGTCGCGCCGAGCACGCCCAGGACGGACCCGAGTGCCGTGGCTGCCACGTCCTCTTGCGTCACGAGGTACATGACAACCATCGCGATGAGCGCGTGCGGGATGTGATGCGTCATCACCGGGACCGTCGCGGCCAGGCAGGCGAGCGTCAGACGCAGCGTGGCGCTCGCACGCCCCGGGGTGCGGACCATCTCTCGCCGGAGGAACTCCAGGAGTGTGCGAGGGCTCACCGGCTGTCCGCGCGAAGGGCGCCGTGCACGGTCGCGACAGCCGAGGCCCCCAGCCGGAAGGAGTCGTCCGGATCGTCGACCTGGATACGCACAGGAAAACGCGCGGCGAGACGGATCCAGTCCAGCGACCGCTCCACGTGCGGCAGGCCCATGACGCTGGTCCCGTTCTCGGGCAGCACGGCCCAGCCCAGCCCTACGACCGTCCCGCGGTAGTGCTTGCCCGGCTCCGACTGCAGATAGAGGTCAGCCGTCGCACCGGCCGGGATGTGGCGAAGCTGGGTCTCGCGAAAGTTGGCAACGACGTACCAGGTGCGGGTGTCGACCAGGATGAAGACTTCGGTGCCCGTGTGCGCGAACGCGCCCTCCGAAATGTTGAGGTTGACGACCTTTCCCGAGAATGGCGCGACGACGCTGCAGTAACCAAGGTCTAGCTCCGCAGAGTGCACAGCAGCCTCTGCGGCGGCCAGCCGGGCGTTGAACCCCTCGTTGTCTCCCACCGCGTCCGCGGCGCGCGTGCGCTCGGTGCGCGCCTGGCTCAGTGCCGCCTCCGTGGCCTCGTGCTGCGCGCGCGTTGCTTCCAGCGCGGCCGCGGTCGTGTCGCGCTGCGTACGGGCTTCCTCCACGCGATCGATGGTGACGAACTGCTGCGGAAGCAGCGCCTCCAGTCGTTTGAAGTGGTCATCCGCGTTGTGGAGCTGTGTCTCCAGACGAACAACCTCCGCCGCGGACGCGCTGAGCTGCGCCTGCGCCTTCGAGACACCCGCGGCGGCTGTCGCGGCACCGTTCCTCAGGCCGTCGACCTCGGAGCGCGTGAGCGCCAGCGTGGCTCGGACGCGCTCCAGTGCGATCTCGTACGGCCGACGGTCGATCACGAACAGCGGATCGCCCTTGTTCACCTGCTGATTGTCGTGGATGCTCAGCTCGACGATTTGGCCGCTCACCTGCGGCGCGATGCCGACGAAGTTCGCGCGGACCGTCGCGTCGTCCGTCTGCGGCCGGGTCGACCACTGCCGCAGCGCGACCGCGATCGCGATTGCGACGGCGGCGATGGATGCGACGCTGATCACGCGCCCGATGACGCGGCGTGCGCCGCCACTGCTGCCGACGACGGGCTGATGGTCAGTCATGGATCACCCCCTGAAGAGCGCCACCCAGAGCACGAGCATGACGAGGACGGCATGGCTCGCGTATACGAGCGGCCGAGGGCTGACGTACGGATCGATCTTGGCGCGGACCAGGACGCTTCGCGTGACCAGGGTGACGAATATCCCGATCGTCGCGCACAGCATCCACGACGGGAACAAGGAGCCGACGACGTTGATCTGCGGTCCCATGGTCATGCCTCACTTGACGGCCGCCGCGCTGCCGGCGCGGGGAGGGGCCTCGCCCGTGCTGAGCGCGAGCGCGGCGGATGCATCGAAGAGCTGGAGCCTCGTGTCGAGCTCCACGAAGCGCGCTTGACTCAGCTCGCGCCGGGCCACCAGCAGATTGGTGAGCGTCTCGAGCCCCTGTTGGTAGGATCCCAGGGTGGCGTCGTAGGACTTCTGCGAGGCCTCCACCAGGGCCGCGGCTGTGTCCAGCCGCCGTACTGCGAGCTTGGCGTTCGTGTAGGCCGTCCACACGTCTCTGACCGCGTCGTCTCGGGCCGCCGTCATCTCGCTCTCGGCAGCGCGGCGCTCCGATTCCGCCAGCTCCACTCGGCGCCGCGTGGCCCCGCCGTTGAAGAGGTTCCACCGCAACAGAAGTCCCACGCCGTAGCCCGGCTCGTTCGCAGTCAGCCACCCGTCCTCCTGATTGCCGCCCGTGACCTGGACGCGCCCCAGCCCGACGCCGTAGTCTGCGACCAGGGAGAGGGTCGGGTAGTACGCGGCGCGCGCCTGGTGCACCTCGGCCTCTTTGGCGCGGAGCGCGGCCACACGCGCGATGAGGTCCGGTCGCTGCTCGAACGCGCGGTCGATGACACTATCGATCGAGCCTTCGAGCACAGCGGGCGCCGGGAGCGTGGAGATGTCGGAGACCTGGATCGGCGTGGTCGGCGGTAGACCGATGCTGTCGGCCAGCCGGACCTGCGCGTCCCGCTCGCGGGACTGTACGTCCTCGAGGTCGAACGCCGCCTGCGCCTCCTGCTGCCGGGCGAGGGCGACCTCCGGCAGCGTGGCCAGGCCGTTCCGCAGACGACTCTCCGCCGCCTCGCGCACGGCACGTGCGGACTCGACCGCGCTCTGGGCCACCGCGATCTTCGCTTTCTGGTTGGTCAGCCCGACGAACGCGAGCCGCACGCGGTAGACGATCTCCTGGTGCTTGCGGTTGAAGCCGAGATTCGCAACGAGCAGGCGCTGCCGGGCCGCGTCGAGCGTACTGCCTCGACGCCCGAAATCGAGGAGGAGCCACTCCAGATTCAACGTAGGACGGGCCCGCTCGAGGTCCACGCGCAGGAAGCCGCTCGGCGCAACGTCCTTCGGCGCGGGCGACGCCTCGCTGTGATATCCGCCCAGCGCGTTCAGCGACAGGACGGGGGCGTACTCGCTCTGCACGAGGCCGACCGCGATCGCGGCCTGCCGCGCCTGCTCCCAGGCCACGCGCGTCTCGGGATTGAGCTGCTCGGCGAGATCGACCAGCTCCGTGAGGTCGTACCGCTTCTGGGGATCGATGGGTGTCGCCTCGGCAGCGCGGAGGGCGTTCGTGTAGGCGGCAAGGTCCGGCACGCGCCACGGCACGCTCGCCGCCGGCGACACCTCCTCTTCGATGCGGTCGGCCGCTCTGCTCGTACCCGCGGGGGCGAGAAGCAGGACGCTCAACCCGAAATGCCACGTCAGCGCGCGTTTCGTCAGGTGCATAGCGATACCGCCGGGCTCCTAACGCAAGGACGGGGCCAGGGTGGACCCTGCCAGGAGCCGGGAACCGGATGTCCAAGCCGGTTCAACCACTTTGTCGTCGAGGCACTCGCCGGATCGCCGCGCCGGGGAGGCGGGGAGCGTGCGAGATTTCGCAATCGCCGTGCGAACCCCCGGAAGCGAGGGCCTGACGAAGCCGCGGATCACAAGGTCTTGGCGCTGGCCCGGGCCTTGCTCAATGACGACGGCGAGGTGGAGAGATGAGCCACAGGCCAAGGGTGATCATCATCGGCGGCGGATTCGGAGGGCTTCGTGCCGCGCAGGCGCTCAAGAGGGCGCCTGTGGACGTGACGCTCATCGACAAGCGCAATTTCCACCTGTTCCAGCCGCTCCTCTATCAAGTGGCGACCGGCTCGCTGTCGCCGGGTGAGATCGCCGCGCCGCTGCGGAGCGTGCTCAGCCGCCAGGTAAACACGCGCGTCCTGCTGGGCGACGTCGTGGACATCGATCCCACGTCCAAGACCGTCCTCCTCGCGGACGGAGCGCGGCTGGAATACGACTCGCTGATCGTCGCCACGGGCTCGCAGACCTCGTACTTCGGCCACGACGATTGGCGCGAGTGGGCTCCGAGCCTCAAGAGTGTGGAGGAGGCCACCGGCGTCAGACACAAGATCTTCTACGCGTTCGAGGTCGCGGAGCGGATCTCCGACCCCGAGCGCCGGCGCGCATGGCTCACCTTCGTCATCGTGGGCGCGGGCCCCACAGGCGTCGAGATGGCCGGCGCGATCGCGCAGATCGCGCGCGAGACGCTGAAGCACGACTTTCGATCCATCCGCCCCGAGGAAGCGCAGATCATCCTGATGGACGGAGCGCCGCGCGTGCTGCCGCCCTTCCCGGAGAAACTGTCGCGCAAGGCGTCGCAATCGCTGGCCCGCCTCGGCGTTCAGATCCGGACCGGCGTGATGGTGAAGGACGTCGACAAGGAAGGCCTGACGTACCAGGGTCCGGACGGCCCGGTCCGCCTGGACGCGCGCACGGTCATCTGGGGCGGTGGTGTGACGGTGACGCCGCTGGCGCGGACGCTCGCCAAGGCAACGCAGGCGGAGACGGACAAGGGCGGCCGCATCAAGGTCGGACCCGATCTTACGATCCCCGGCTATCCGGACATCTACGTCGCCGGCGACATGGCGCTCTCGATCGACGCCCGGAGCAACAAGCCGCTCCCTGGCCTGGTCCAGGTCGCGATGCAGCAAGGCACCCACGCCGCGAAGGACGTCGTTCGCAAGGTGCGTGGGAAGCCGCCGCTGTCCCCCTTCAAGTACTTCGACAAGGGGACAATGGCCGTCATCGGGCGGTGGAGGGCGGTTGCGAACGTTTTCGGCGTGGCCGTGTGGGGATTTCCCGCTTGGTTCATCTGGGCGTTCATCCACCTCGTGTACCTCGCGCAGTTCGAGATGCGCGCCCTCGTCTTCATCCAGTGGTTGATCCAGGACCTGACCTTCGGGCGCGGAGCGCGCCTGATCACGGGAGTGACTCCCAGTGACTTCTTCCAGGGAGACGGCGGCGCGTCCGGGGCGCCGGTCCCCCAAAGCGGACCTCGGCAGGGTGCCGTAGTAGCGCCGGCTGGCGTGCCTCACGCGGAAGTAGGTGGGACGACCAAGCGCGACACGGAGCCGCGCTCCGGAACCCTTACATTTCTCGGCCTGATCGCCATCGGTGCGGTGCCGGTGCTCGCCTTCTCGGCCTGGATGCTGGCGATGACCGGCGCGACGGTGCCGCTACCTGGCGGCGGGCACATCCCGAGCATCTTCGCCCCGGCCTCCGGCCACGCGAAAACATTGTTCGATCTCGCGATGTTCGTCCTCGCGGTCACCGGCGTGATCTTCGTGATCGTCTTCAGCCTGCTCGCCACCGCGATCGCCCGCTTCCGCCGGACGGGGGCGAACGCGGACCGCGAGCCGCCGCAGGTCTACGGCAGTACGCAGATCGAGCTGGCCTGGACGATCATCCCCTGCCTCATCGTGCTCGTTCTGTTCCTGGCCACGGCGCGCGTGATCCATGCCGTGCAGGACGCGCCTCGGCCGCCGGACGCGCTGGATGTCACGGTGATCGGCCATCAATTCTGGTGGGAGTTCCGCTACCCCGCGCTGGGAATCGTCACCGCGAACGAGCTGCACATCCCCGTGAGCGATCCGGTGCGTCCGCGGCCCACGTTCCTGAGGCTGCTTTCCGCCGATACCGACCACAGCTTCTGGATCCCCGAGCTGGCAGGGAAGACCGACCTGATTCCGAACCGCATGAACCAGACGTGGATGGATCCGCACCGCACGGGGCTGTTCCTCGGCCAGTGCGCGCAGTACTGCGGGGCGCAGCACGGCAAGATGCTCCTGCGCGTCATCGTGGACAGCGACGCGGACTTCGACGCATGGGTGCGCGCGCAGCAGCAGCCCGCGACCCGCGACGCGCAGGCCGCGGCGGGCCGACGCGTCTTCGAGACGACGGCGTGCATCAACTGTCACGCCGTCAGCGGGACCGCGGCGACCGGCCGCTTCGGTCCCGACCTCACGCACCTGATGAGCCGGAGCACGATCGCCTCCGGCGCGGCCGAAAACACGAAGGACAACCTTCGCCGGTGGATCGAGGATCCGGATTCGATCAAGCCCGGATCGTTGATGCCGGCCATGAAGCTGCAAAGCGCCGACGCGGACGCGCTCGTGGCTTACATGCAATCGCTTCGATAGCGGTGAGCGGAGACACGCGATGACAACGGACGCGGTCGTCATTCCGGGCGCAGTGGTCGAGGGCCGGCCCTGGACCTCGGTCCTGCACGAGTGGGTCACCACCGTCGACCACAAGCGGATCGGCGTCCTCTACATCGTCTACGCGCTCCTCTTCATCGTGATCGCGGGGTGCGAAGCCCTGATCATCCGCGTCCAGCTCATGTTCCCGCACAACGAGTTCGTGTCGCCCCAGGTCTTCAACCGCATGTTCACCATGCACGGCACCACGATGATCTTTTTCGTGGCCATGCCCGTGCTGATCGGGTTCTCGAACTACCTGGTCCCCTTGATGATCGGCGCTCGGGACATGGCGTTCCCGCGGCTCAACGCCTTCAGCTTCTGGCTGACGGCGTTCGGCGGCCTGCTCCTCTACTTCAGCTTCCTGGGCGGCAGCGGACTCTATGGCGCGGGCAACGCGCCGGACGTGGGCTGGTGGGCGTATGCGCCGCTGGCGCTGAAAGCCTTCTCCCCCGGGCACAGCTCGGACTACTGGACGATCGCGCTGATCGTCTCGGGGTTTGGCAGCGTCGGCAGCGCCGTCAACGTCATCGCCACCGTCCTGTGCATGCGCTGTCCCGGCATGCACTTGGGCCGCATGCCGCTGCTGGCGTGGCTCAACCTCGTGATGTCCGCGATGCTTCTCATCGTGATCACGCCCCTCACGGCCGCCCAGTTCATGCTGCTGGTGGACCGCTACCTGGGCGGGCACTTCTTCGACACGCAGGCCGGCGGCTCCGCCGTCCTTTGGATGCACTTCTTCTGGATCTTCGGGCACCCGGAGGTCTACGTACTGATCCTTCCGTGCTTCGCGTTCATCTCCGAGATCATCCCCGTCTTCTCGCGCAAGCCGATGTTCGGGTACCCGGTGATGGTGGCGGCCTCGGTCGCGATCGGCTTCGTGAGCATGAGCGTGTGGGCCCATCACATGTTCACGGTGGGCATGAACTCCTACGCCAACAGCTTCTTCGCCATCACGACCATGGCGGTGGGCATCCCTACCGGGATCAAGATCTTCAACTGGCTCGGCACCATGTGGGGCGGGCGGATCCAGCTCAAGACGCCGATGCTGTTCGCCATCGCGTTCCTGTTCCAGTTCCTGATCGCCGGCCTCACAGGGATCATGATGGCGGCAGCCCCGTTCGACTGGCAGCTCAGCCTGTCCTACTTCGTGGTCGCGCATTTCCACTACGTGATCGTGGGGGGGATCCTCTTCGCCCTCTTCGGTGCCTTCTACTACTGGTACCCGAAGGTCACGGGCCGGATGATGGACGAGACGCTCGGCAAATGGCACTTCTGGCTCTTCGTCCTCGGCTTCCACCTCTGCTTCGACGTGATGCACATCCCGGGGCTGCTGGGCATGCCCCGCCGCATCTATACCTACGAGCCCGGGCGCGGCTGGGACACGCTGAACCTCATCGTCTCGATCGGCGCGTTCGTCCAGGCCCTCGCCGTCCTCATCTTCGTGGTGAACCTCGTCATGTCGTACTTCAAGGGCGAGCCGGCCGGGGACGATCCCTGGGACGCCTGGACGCTCGAGTGGGCGACCAGCTCGCCCCCGCCCGCCCACAACTTCGCGACGATCCCGACCGTCGCCAGTCGCCGTCCGCTCTGGGACCTCAAGCATCCCGAAGATCCGGACAGCCGCTACGAGTGAGGGACGAGAGATGAGCGCCATCGCGATTCCGGCGACCGAGATGCCCGCGGAGTGGCGGCTTCCGTATCGCGGCACGATCGGCATGGCCTGCCTGATCATCGCGGAGGCCGCGATCTTCACGATCTTCGTCGTCGCCTACCTCTTCTATGTGGGCAAGAGCCTCAGCGGGCCGACTCCGCGCGGAGTGCTCGAGACGCCCATCTTCTTCACCGTGTGCCTGCTTTCGAGCAGCTTGACGATCCACCTCGCAAGCAAGGCTCTGGAGCGTGGCGCGCGCGGCGCGTTCGTCTTCCTGTGGCTGTCGACCATCGTGCTCGGCGGTGCCTTCCTGTTCGGCACGGGGCAGGAGTGGCACCGGCTGATCCACGAGCACGGGCTCACGATCTCGACGAACCTGTTCGGAACCACCTACTACTCGCTGGTCGGCCTGCATGCGTTCCACGTGATCGTGGGCTTGACCCTGATGGCGATCGTCGCGCTGTTCGCAATCGTCGGGTACGTCGGCCGCGACCACGCGCCGCGCATCGGCGCCCTCTCGCTCTACTGGCACTTCGTGGACATCGTCTGGGTCGTCGTGTTCGTGGTCGTCTACGTGATCGGCCGCTGAGGAGATGGCAATGGCAACCCCGCACTCCATGACGCAGATCCGACCGGGCGATCGCGCGGCCATCGAGATCGAGCTGCCCTCGCCGACCGCGTGGCCGATCGTACTTGCCGCCGGCGTCACGCTGATGTTCGCGGGCCTGCTCACCGCTGCGCCGGTCAGCGTCCTGGGTGTCGTTCTCGCCGGGGCCGGTTGCGTGGGATGGTTCCGCGAAGTCCTTCCCCGACCGCACGAAATCACCGTGACCGTCGTTCCCGACGAGGTCCGCGTGAGCACGGACCGGCGTGAGGTCGAGCGGCTCCCCATCGCCGCCGAGCAGGTACGCGCCTGGCTGCCGGTCCACACCTACCCGATCTCCGCGGGAGTGAAGGGTGGATGGGCGGGGAGCGTTGCCATGGCCGTGCTGGCCTGTGCCTACGGTGTGCTGAAGGCCGGGAGCCTCTGGTATCCGATCAACCTGCTGGCTTCGGTCGTCTACGCCCAGTCCGTGAAGCTCGGACCTGGCGAGCTCGTTGCCTTTCATGCCGACAGCTTCGCGATCGCCGTCCTCTTCCACGGCCTCGCGTCCACCTTGGTGGGCGTCCTCTACGGCGCGATGCTCCCCATGTTCCCGAGGCGGCCGATCGTCCTGGGGGGGCTGGTCGCCCCCGTCCTGTGGTCGGGAGCGCTGTACTCGACCCTGGGGCTCCTGAATCCCGTACTGCAGAGCCGTATCGACTGGTTCTGGTTCATCGCCTCGCAGGTCGCCTTCGGCATCGTGGCCGGATTCGTGGTCGTGCGGCAGTCCCGCATGCCGACGCGCGAGAACATCTCCTTCGCCATCCGCGCCGGAGTCGAGGCTCCCGGGATCATTCCTCCACGAGGGAACGAGGGGGGGCGGCCATGACGTCGCGTTGGGGAAGGACGGTGGCTGCGCTGGCTGCCTTCGCGGTGCTCGTATCCTGCGGCCCGGCGCCGGGCCGGCCGGGCAAGGATTCGGAGGCGCTGGCCCCCACCGAGGTCGTCGAGTTCCGCGTTCTGTACGCGGCCAACTGCGCGGGGTGTCACGGGCGCGAAGGGCGAGGCGGAGCCGCCATCGGACTGGCCGACCCCGTGTACCTCGCGATCGCCGACGGCACTGCGATCAGCAGGGTCATCGCCGGCGGCATGCCGGGAACCGCGATGCCCGCCTTCGCTCAGAGCGCGGGCGGAATGCTCACGGATGTCCAGATCGCCGTGATCACGGGCGGGATCCGATCCTGGAGCCGACCGGGAGCCCTCGGCGTCATTCCGCCTTCTCGTGCCGCGAAGTCCGTGGGCGACGCGCAGCGAGGCAAAGCGGCTTTTGGGACGTACTGCGCTTCCTGTCACGGCGCCCGCGGCGAGGGCGGCCCGAGGGGCAGCGCGATCACCGACAACTCGTTTCTCGCGCTGGTCAGCGATCAGGGGCTGCGCACGGTCGTCATCGCCGGCCGCCCCGATCTGGGGGCGCCGGACTGGCGCGGATACCTGCCCGGCCGGCCGATGTCGGAGCAGGAGGTCACCGACGTCGTGGCCTGGCTGGCCTCGCAGCGTGTGCAGAACCCGGGACAGCCCTACTCCGTCTCGAGCGGGCCGACGTCCCTTTCATCTTCGAACGCCGAGCTGCGATAGGAGTCGACGATGGCCAACGATACGACGATCACTCGCCGCGGGATGCTCGTGAGGATAGGGATCCTCATCAACGCGCTCGTGGCGGCCGCGCTCTCGGTTCCCATGGGGCGATATCTCCTTTCCTCGATCACGCGGGGGCGCGCCGGCGCATACCTGTCCTGGGTTCCCCTCGGGCCGGTCAGCAAGTTCCCGGAAGGCGAGACCCGGCTGGCCATGTTCAAGAACCCCTACGTGATGCCGACCGACGGCAAGACGGTCGACACGGCCTGCTGGGTCCGGCGGATCGCCGGCGACCAGTTCCAGGTCTTCGCCGTCAACTGCGCGCACCTCGGCTGCCCGGTCCGATGGTTCCCGCAGTCTGGCCTGTTCATGTGCCCGTGCCACGGGGGGGCGTACTACCGCGACGGCGCGCGCGCCTCCGGGCCGCCGGAGCGCGGGCTCTTCGAGTATCGCTCCAAGGTGCAGGACGGCGTTGTGACCATCGAGGCGGGTGAGCTGCCGACGCCGGGCGCGATGGCGGCCCTGGCGACTGGAAGACCGCCATGCGCATGATGATCGCGAGGATCGGCGCGTGGTTCGACGCGCGCCTGCAGCTGGCCGCGCCCATCCGCGGGGCGGTCGAGCATCCGATCCCGCGGAACACCGCGAGCTGGTTCTACGTGTTCGGCAGCGCCGCGATGGTCGTGTTCGCCCTGCAGTTCGTGACCGGGATCCTGCTCGCCCTGATCTACGTTCCCTCGGCCGGAGAGGCCTGGAGCAGCCTGCAGGCGCTGAACCACGAGATCGCGCTGGGTTGGTTCATCCGCGCCTTGCACGGATGGGGCTCGAACTTCATGGTCGCGATCGTTCTCATCCACATGATGCAGGTCTTCCTCTTCGGCGCCTTCAAGTTCCCGCGCGAGCTGACCTGGATCCTGGGCGTCTGCCTCCTCTTGATGACTCTGGGCATGGCCTTCGCCGGACAGGTCCTGCGCTTCGACCAGGACGCGTACTGGGGACTCGGGATCGGCGCGTCGATCGCGAGCCGCACGCCCATCGTCGGTGCCGCCGTCGTCAAGCTCATGCTGGGCGGGCCGATCATCGCGGGCGCCACGCTGTCCCGTTTCTTCGCCCTGCACGTGTTCCTGATCCCGGGGATCATGATCGGCTTCGTGGCCCTGCACCTTCTCATGGTGATCACACTCGGCATCAACGAGTGGCCGATGCCGGGGCGGGTCGTGCGGCGGGCAACTTACCTCGGTGAGTACCACAAGCTGACGAAGGCCGACGGCGCACCTTTCTGGCCCTACGCGGTGTGGAAGGACGTCTTCTTCGCCGCGGCCGTGCTGCTAGCCGTCGCGGGTTGCGCCTACTTCTTCGGCCCGTTCGGGCCGACGGGGCAGCCCGACCCTACGATCATCCAGACCGCGCCGAAGCCGGATTACTTCTTCCTGTGGCTCTATGCTCTCCTGTCGCTCCTCCCGCCGTCGCTCGAGACACCGGTGCTCCTCGTGGCCCCCGTCATCGGCATCTTCGCGCTGCTCCTCCTTCCTTTCCTTTCCGGGGAAGGAGAGAAGAGCTGGCGGCGGCGGCCGATCGCGGTCGTGACCGTCCTGCTGATCGCGGTGACCCTGGGCACGTTCACGCGCATGGCCCAGGTCGCTCCCTGGAGCCCGCGCATGGACGCCTGGAGCGGCGATCCCGTGCCGGAGCGGCTGCTGAAAGCTTCGACCGCGCTCGAGCGTCAGGGCGCGCTCGTCTTCCAGGTCAAGCAGTGTCGCAACTGCCACTCCCTGGGGACCACCGGTGGCGAGCGAGGTCCCGCGCTCGACGACGTGGCGTCGCGCCTCACCCAGGACCAGCTCATCCGCCAGGTGATCCAGGGCGGCGGCAACATGCCGGCCTACGGTAAGAACCTCTCTCCGGCGGAGACGACGGCGCTCGTCGGGTTCCTCGTCACATTGCACCCGGCGGGCCGGGCGCCCGCGCACGACGCGTCACGCGCCGTCGTGCTCGACGCCGCCGATGAAAGCCGTCGCGCCGCGCAGAGATAGGGGTCCGCTCCATGGCTCCACACATGCACATGCACAACGGATCGGGATCGTGGGAATGCCCCATTGGGCTGACCGTCGTCGTCGTCCTCGTCGCTTTGGTGTACCTGCGCGGATGGCTCCAGCTTCGCGGGTTTTCCTCCAATGCCATTCCGGGCTGGCGAGGCGTCTGCTTCCTCTCCGGGCTCGCGTTGACGTGGATCACGATTGCCTCGCCGATCAGCGCAGGCGACGAGACGATGCTGACGCTCCACATGGTTCAGCACCTGCTGCTCATGTCCGTGGCTTCGCCGCTGGTCTTGCTTGGCGCGCCTCTGATGTCGTTGGCACACGGTCTCCCGCCTGAGCTCGTGCGGATGGCGACGGGCCTGCTTCGGCGGGCTCCGGTGCCGCAGCTCGGAAAGGCGCTCGTGCAACCGGTCGTCTGCTGGGTAACCGCCACCGTGACGCTTGCGGTATGGCATGTACCGGCGGCGCTGACGCTCTCCTCGCAATCGGCGGCCTGGCACGCGGTCGCCCACACATCGTTCCTGGCGACGGGACTGCTCTTCTGGTGGCCTGTCGTCCAGCCCTGGCCGAGCATGAGGACCGGGCCGAGCTGGTCGCTGGTCCTCTATCTGTTCCTCGCCATGCTGCCGTGCGACATCCTGGCCGGTTTCCTCGTGTTTTCGGAGCGGGTCGTCTACCCCGTGTACCTCGAATCAGGATCTTCCGCCCTCTCCGTCCTCGCCGACCAGCAGTTTGCAGGAGCCCTGATGTGGACCGCTGTCACGATCATCTACCTGGTGGCAGGGACCTTCCTCGCCACCGAGCTACTCGTGTTCCCCGGCCATGAGAATGCGCAGCTCGCGCGAAACGGGAAGGTCGCCTAGAAATGGCCACCGAGCCCATCCTAGCGATGACGGGAGCCGCCTTCGTGCCGCGCGGCCACGTCGCACGCGCCACGGCCCTCGCCGACTACTGGGCGATGACGAAGCCGGACATCAACCTCCTCATCGCCGTGACGACTGCCACCGCGTTCTGCGTCGCTGCGCGCACGGGGCCCTCCGACTTCCCCTGGGTGCGTCTCCTACACACCATCGCCGGGACCCTTCTCGTAGCCAGCGGAGCCGCGACGCTCAACCAATGGGTGGAGCGCCGCTTCGATGCCCGTATGCACCGCACGGCGCGCCGACCGGTGGCGGCTGGTCGCATCGAGCCAGGCCGCGCGCTCCTGTCCGGATTGCTGTTCTCGCTCATGGGTGTGGCGTACCTTCTCGTGGCTACGGGCATCCTACCGTCGCTGTTGGCGACTCTCACGCTGCTCGGATACCTGTTCCTCTACACCCCCGCCAAGCGAGCGACGCCGCTCTGCACGTTCATCGGCGCGCTTCCGGGTGCGATGCCCCCGCTGATCGGTTGGTCGGCTGTGCGGGGGCGCCTGGACCCCGAAGCCTGGGCGCTCTTTGGGATCCTCTTCCTATGGCAGTTTCCGCACTTCATGGCGATCGCCTGGATGTACCGGGACGATTACGATCGTGCGGGATACCTCGTGCTTCCTTCGGGACCTGCGAGGGACGGTTTTGTGACCTTACAGACGCTATTGCCGCTCGTCCTCCTTCTGCCGTTGAGTCTCTTCCCGGCCTTGATGGGCGAACCGAGCTTGTTCCTCGGTCTCAGAGCGTTCCTCCTCGGCCTCGGTTTCCTTTACTACGGAGCCCGGTTCTCGCTGTGCAGGTCGCCCACGACCGCGCGACGCCTCCTCGTGGCATCCATCGCCTATCTCCCGGCATTGTGGCTCTTGATGCTACTTCCCAGGGGCTGATCGGAAAGGGTTGCGATTGGAGCTTGCATACGTTTCCGCGCTTGCAGCACTCTCAGGGTCGGCGATCGGCGGTCTGACGTCCCTGACCGCATCGTGGCTCAACCTGCACGTGCAATTCAGGGCGAAGCAGAGGGCCAGCGACCTGAACAGGCGTGAAGAGCTCTACAGGAACTTCATCGAGGAGTCGTCGAGACTTTACGCGGACGCGTTCGAGCACGACCACGTGGAGGTCTCGAAATTGGTCAATGTCTACGCGCTGATCAGCAGGATGCGCGTGCTGTCGTCACCGAAGATCATCGAGGAAGCGGACAACGTCGTGGCAGCCATCGTAGAAACCTATCTCGCGCCCAACAGAACGTTGCGCGATGTCAGAGAGATCATCCAGAACGACAAGATGAACCCTCTGCGTGAGTTCAGCAACGCGTGCCGCGAAGAACTGCGCGGACGCGGCTCGATCTGAGACGATCCAGTGCCGAGGCGATCCAGACGAGCAGACCCCGCAGGGGCGCGCCGATCAGGGTCCGGATCCACCTGGGCCTCGCCGGCGGTTCAGAAAGAAAACCTTGAGAAGCCGGCGAATCGAACCGGTCCTGTGGTCCGAGAAGGCGACACGGGCCGGCAAGGTGAGCTCGACTTCCGTGCCCGATCCTCCCCGACTCCGCAGCGTGAGTCGCGCGCCTATGCGGTCGGCGCGCTCGCGCATTCCGGGAAGGCCCCAGTGACCCTCGCGTCCGGAACGGAGGATCGCGGGATCGATTCCGCGCCCGTCGTCCTTGATGACGACCGTGAGTCCGCGCCCGAGGTAGCTGATCTCGACCTCGATGCTCCCGGCCCCTGAGTGACGGAAGGCGTTCAAGAGGCTCTCGCGGCAGATCCGGTAGACCTCCTCCCGCAAGACCGGCCTCAACGGCCGCGGTCGGCCATTCACGACGACCCGGAATGAGACCTCTTTCGCTCCCCCGAGCTCCTCGGGAATCTGCGAGAGGGCGCTCGCCAGGTCATGGGATCGTCCCGCGCCGCTGCTACGGAGACCTCGGACGCTATTTCGCGCATCGTCAATGACGCGATCCAAGAGGACACGGACCTCTCCCAATCGGCCTCTCTCCGGAGAATCGGCAGGGATGGCATCTGACGCGAGGTGAAGCCGCATGGAGACACTGAGAACCCCTTGCAGCAACGTGTCGTGAAGCTCTCCTGCAATCCGAATGCGCTCGGCGAGGCGCTCCTCGAACCGCGAGTCCAGGCGGGCGGTTACCTGGCGCAGACGCAACCGAAAGGAGGTCCAGGCCACGCAGACGACCGCCACGGCGACCAGGACCGCGAACCAGATCGTCTGGTAGAACTGGGGCTGTTGACGGATGAGGTACGCAATGCCCGCGCGGTCCCAGACTCCACGGCGATTGCAAGCGCGAATCCGAAGCGCGTGCGTTCCCGCCGGAATGTTGCTGTAGATCGCCCGAGGGTTGGGCCCTGCGTCGAGCCATTCCGGGTCGACTCCATCCAGCCTGAACTGCATGCGGATCTTCTCCGGCGAGGAGATCTCCACGGCGGCAAATCCGACCTCGACGTGGCTGGCCCCGGGTTGAAGCACCAGCTCCCGAGGCGCGGGCCGGGTCTCCCGTCCGACCGTCACTTCCGTCGTGTAGATCAACGGGAAGGCAGCCCTTCTGGGGAGCCGGTGCGGATCGCACATCGCAAGGCCGCGGGGAGTGGCAACCCAGATCGTGCCGTCGGCTCCAAGCGCCATGTTGGGATCCCCGACGCTGGCCTCTGCCTTCAGGCCGTCCTGGGCGCCGAAGCGCTCGTCGTCGAGCGGCTCATCGCGTGGACGCGACCGAGCAAGACTGGCTGACGGTATTCTACGGATGCCGAACCCCGCGAACCACAGGTCGCCCGAATCGGTTTCGATCAGACCTGACTCCTCGAATAATTCCGGCACGTTATCGACACTGTCCCCTTCGATTCGGAGCGCAACCGGCTGACCATAAAGCAGGATGTACAACTCCCCCGACCGATCCTCGCCCATCGGACGAGCCAGCGTCTTCGGAACCCGAGAGAGGTTCTCGAATCGATCGCCGACGAAGCGATCGATACCGCCCCAGTTGCCTGCCAGGATCCTTCCTTTGCGATCCTCGAAGACCTTGACCGTGGTGTCCTTTGAAAGGCCATCGGCCGTCGTGTAGTTGCGGATGCGTCCGTCCTTCAATCGGGCTACCCCGTTCTGCGTCCCGAACCACACCGAGCCGTCCCTGGCCGCCACGATGCTTCTGACCTCACCGGCAAGGACCTGAGTGAAGCGGCCCTCGTGGAAACGGAAGGCGCCGCCGCCCCAGGTACCGATCCAGAGATCGTCATTCGCATCCTCCGCGAGCGCCCAGACGCAACTGTTGAGCAGGCCGTCCCTCTCACTGTAGGTCTTGAAATGCGCGCCATCGTAGCGGGTCAGGCCGCCGCAGTTGGCTCCAGTCCAGATGGAGCCGTCATGCGCCGCGAGAACGGTCATGATGACGTCGTTGGGCAGGCCGTCCGCGGTGGTGAACATCCGGACCACAGGGTCCTTGAAGCGATACAGGCCGTCTCCGTTCGTACCGACCCAGAGGGTGCCATCGCGGTCGCTGTACAGGCTTCGCACCTCCATCCCGGGAACCGCGAGCTCCAGGACGGTGGCCTTGGCTCTGAACAAGCCTTCTGCCCCAGCTACCCAGATGTTGCCCTGCGCATCCTCATAGGTACGGAATGCGTCGTGTCCTCCCGGACCGTACGGCGGCGGCTTCAACCATCGCGAGCCTGACCGCCGCGCCACTCCCTGCGCGCTGCAGTACCAGACGTTGCCGTGGCTGTCCTCCATGGCGTGGAAAATGTGATCGAGCGTGGTTCCAATCTGGGCTTCGAGCTCACGAACAGGCACGACTTGCGTCTTGTCCCATTCCATGAAGCCGGCCGCGGTGCCGAGGAAGAGATGTCCGTTCTCCGCCTGCTCGATCGAATGGATCTCGACCCGTGGACCGACGGATGAGAGCCGACCGTCGTCAAAGCGAAAGAGACCCTGGCTGGTGCCCACCCACAACACACCATCGCGACCGAAGTGGAGGCATCGAATCTCGTTGCCAGGGACTGGGCCACCACCATAAGAGGTTGCTGCGGATATGTCGAAACGATTCAGACTGTCCAAAGGCATCCGCCGGAGGCCCTCTGCTTTCGTTCCGATCCACAGGTCTCCGTTGGGTCCCACCGCGAGCGCAGTGGCGACGATTCCGTCGAACCCATGGAACTGCCGGCCGTCGAAGCGAGTGAGATAATTGCCATTCACGATCAGCCACAGAAAGCCGTCGGGAGTTTGCTGGATGTTGTCCACCACGCTCCCAGCAAGCCCGTCGTCCGTCGTGAAGTGCGTGCGAATGTAGCCGTTGAATGGCTGGTTGGGATCGACGGCGAACGCCGGGAAGACGGCGAGCGAGACCCAGACGACGGCAACCGCAGCCAGCGTCTCGGATCGGAAAGAGCCCGCATACCGCCTGAAGCCGACACTCGGTACCCGGCATCTGCGCCAGATTCTCGAGGCGACTGTAGACGGTCTTCTCGGAGATGGAGTGTGGGATGACCAGGCTACTAGTTTCCGCCTCGCTAGTAGCCAAGTCCTCACCGCCAGCCCTCCAAGAGAGGCTCAATCTACACCTCTTGGCCGAATGTCGATGAAGTGTGCACCGATGCGCGCGGGCGCAAACCAGAGGAGGGGAAGCTCCAGCGAAGGCGATCCCCGCAATCCGGACTCAGGTTGCTCCCAGGGGCACCGCCGTCCCCATGCCTGAGACTGTGCATGAGACGACAAGCAGTCCCGGCCCGAAGCTGCCGAAACGCTGACCGACCTGAGAATCACTGAAGAATGGACGTCTGCACTAGGTCACTCTTCAGATCGGCCAGGAACTCAGCCATGATCTCTTCGAGTCCCTTGTTCCATCCCTCGACGACCTCCTTCGCGGCTCGCCGGGGAATCGGCACGCTCTTCGTGTATGTCTTCTGGAAGAGATCGGGATTCGTGTCGGGGGACCGAGGTCCCGACAGGACGCGAAACCTGAGCGCGAGGACGGCCGAAGGGCCGTCGGCCCGGAGGTCGCCTGCGATCTCGCTGACGCTCACTTCGACCGTTGCCTGTGCTGGGAGACTCTCGCCGATCGAGACGACATCGCGCACGAAGTCGGCGTTCGCGAGATAGCCGCGAATCGCAGTCGCCAGCAGCCAGCCCGGAGGCGAAGCGAATCTCGCGTAAGGGTCGCGCTCGATCGCGTGATTCCCGGCTCGGTAGATGAAGGACTCTCCGGAATAAGGAGGCGCCACGTCCACCCGTTTCAGAGCCAGGACCACCCCTCCGGGTGCCGCCGAGGCGCGTGCGGGAGGCGGATCGATCGTATAGACGTGTGAGATCAGCATCGGCTTGGACAGACAGCCCGTCGCAGACAGCGTGACGGCGAGGACAGCTGCAGTCAGTCCTGGCGACACCGTGGAGTCTCGAGCCCGTCCGGTCATTTCTTCTCCTCTTCCAGACCGTTCGCCGGCGGTGGTGCTTGACCGAAGATGAACCCGGAAGGATGAGCTTTGAGCGCCTCGATCGCGTCGTTCAGGTTGCGCGCGGCCTCTCGCGTGTCCGCGAGCGTGTCATTCAACGAATGCACGTCGATCGAGTTGAGCTTGTCCGTCAGCGTCTGGAGCCGCGAGCCGAGATCGTTGACGACGCGGTCGGTGTCGGTTCCTACCGCTGCGAGGTGCATTGCATCCAGCGTACTTCGCATGTCCTTGACCAGTCCCTGGACTTCACCGACTGTCGTGGTTGCGTCCGTGGCGAGTATGTCCACCTTGCGCGAGATCCCGGCAACATCGAACTGGCCGAAGTGCTTGATCGTCACGTCTGCCGTATCCAGGGTGCGGTTGAGTGTATCGAGGGTCTTCGACAGGTCGAGTTTCTCCAGGTGGGCGAGCGTGCGATCGATCGATTGGAGGATCTGACCGAACTGGCTGGGAGCGGAGGGAATGTAGGGATACTTGGGATGCCAGGGAACTTCGAGAGGGGGGTACTTCGCCGGATCGAGCTCCTCGAGCGAAACGATGCTCGTGCCCGTGATCCCCTGCGCTTGCACGACCGCCCGCAACCCCTTGGTCGTCAGGACGTGAACTTGCGATGTGAAATCCTTCTCTGCCACCGGACTGAACCTTTGCTCGAACTCGCACCGGAGAACGACGCAGTGGGGGTCGGAATCCTGGTAGAGCTTCCAGCTGAATCCGATCTCGTCGACCCTTCCAACCGTGACACCGCGGATCTTGACGGGTGATCCTTTCGAGAGTCCTTCCACCTTGCCGGTGATGTAGGTCTCGAACTTCTGCGTCGGCTCCATCGCGCTACGGATACCGAACAGGAAGAGCGCGGATACCAGGATTACGGCGCCGCCGATCACGAAGAGTCCGATCTTGAACTGCGCTGGATTCCGACCACCCACTTTCGATCACCTACCTTCCGCCGATGCGGCTTCTCTCCGAAAGAACTGACGGACCAGGGGGTTGTCGGATCCGTCTCGCAAGTCCGCGGGCGGCCCCTGCGCGATCATGGTCTTCGTCGCCGGATCGAGCATGACGCAGCGGTCTCCGATCGCGTAGATACTCGCCAATTCGTGGGTCACGACCACGAATGTGATTCCGATGTCTCGTGATAAAGCACGGATCAACGCGTCGAGACCCGCAGAAGTGATGGGATCGAGCCCTGCGGACGGCTCGTCGAGGAACAGGATGCCGGGGTCCAGTGCCATGGCCCTTGCGATGGCAGCCCGCTTCTGCATGCCGCCCGAGAGCTCCGAGGGCATCTTCCAAGCGGCACTGACGAGGCCGACCTGGTTCAGCTTCGCCAAGGCGACGAGGTCTTTGTTTTCGGCGTCGAGATCGGTGAACTCGTCCAGAGGAAGTCTCACGTTCTCGAGCACGGTCATCGCGCCGAAGAGCGCCCCGCTCTGGTACATGACTCCGAATTTTCGAAGGAGCCGCAACCGGTCTTTCCCCATCGCCGTGACGATGTTCTCCCCGTCGAAGAGGATCTCCCCCGAAATGGGCGGGTATAGGCCGATCATGCTCTTGAGCAATGAGCTCTTCCCGCTGCCGGAGGTACCCAGGATGATGAAGACCTCACCGCGACGGACGTCGAAGCTCAGACTGTGCTGGATCACGGTGCGCGCGTACCCAATGGTGACGTCGCGAACGGAGATGACGGCAGGTTCGGAGCTCATACCTTCAGCTCGTAGGCTACGACGGCGAACAGCGCGTCGATCACGATGATCATGAAAATGCCGGCCACGACGGCGCGCGTGGTGGAGTCCCCTACGGCGGTCGGACCCGACTTGGTCTGGATGCCGCGCAGACACCCGAGCGCCGATACGACACTCCCGAAGACGATCGACTTGCAGATACCCACCAGCAGGTCCGAGAGATCGACGGCTCCGGAGAGCTGCGTCCAGATCCGTGCCGGCGGGAATCCGATCATCTGCATGACCGCCACGCCTCCGAACACGCCCATGAACATGGAGTACGCCGTCAGCACAGGCATCAGCGCCGTTCCCGCGAGCACGCGCTGGACGACGAGAAAGCGCACGGGATCCAGGCCCATCGTCTCGAGCGCATTGAGCTCCTCGTTCACCTTCATGGTGCCGATCTCGGCGGCGAACGCCGACCCCGAACGGCCGGCCAGGATGATGGCGGTGAAAATCGGCCCGAACTCACGGATCATCATGATTCCGATCAGATTGGCAACGAAGATCTGCGCACCGAACCTCGCCAGCGGCTGCGCCGATTCGAAGGCGATGATGATGCCCGTGAGAAAGCTGATCAGCGACACGATCGGAAGGGCGCCGACCCCCGCTTTCTCGAAGACGATCCCGATCTCGCGCCAGCGTAGGGTTCGCGGACGGCGAAGACCCGCCACGAGCGCCTGCAGGACGGCTCCGAGAAAGGCCACTTGCTCGCCCAGGTCGTGGGCGATCGCCAGGGTCGCCTGGCCGACCTCGTCAGGCAGGCTGATCCGATGAGCGGGCGGACGGCCTAGGCCTAGGGTCTCTTCAGAAGGGAAGGCTCGCATCAGCATTTGAAGCTGCCGCCGAAGTCCGGTCAGTGTGGGGAGCACACCCGGCGTGAACCTGCCCCGGCCAAGCTCATGGAGGACGGCCAGGCCGGACATATCGGTCCCTTCGATGCCGCTCACGTCGACCTCGAGCACGGTCACGACGCGGGCCGACAGCTTCATCAGGATCTGGCGCCGCACCGAGGCAGCCGTCTCGACGGTGAACGGTCCGAAGAGCGCCAGGACAGGGCCGTTGGGTCCCTCGTGGACTTCGACTCGATTCCGTGTCGCGCGCGAGCTCCCATCCGGCTGTCTCATCTCAATTGACCCTCGACACTGTCGAGCGAGTGGATCCTGCGTGTGCAGGCTTGGCGTCAAGGGAGAGAGGCAAATACCAGGCCACCCGATGGAAGGAGCCCGCTGAAGAGGATTATGGCGACGCCAGTGACTTGTAGCGATGCGAGTCGATGTCCAGGTAATCTGAGGACAGTCTGGAAGTGGCGAAATCTCGCGACCATTCGCGAAAGTCCGCCCGGCGGGCCTCTGCGGCCCGCCTGATCATCACGATGTTGAGGGACTACCGCGCGGCGTCTGGCTGGAGGAGCATCAAGATTCGGTTCCGCCCGGGCCTTGCTGGCGGCCCAGAACAACGGCCTTGAGAAGTCGGCGGAGCGACCCCGGTGCGGGGTCCGAGAAGGCGACGCGGGCCGGTAGGGTGAGCTCGACTTCCGTGCCCGATCCCGCCCTACTCCGCAGCGTGAGTCGCGCGCCGATGCGGTCGGCGCGCTCTCGCATTCCGGGAAGGCCCCAGTGACCCTCGCGTCCGGAACGGAGGATGGCGGGATCGATTCCGCGTCCGTCGTCCTTGATGACGACCGTGAGCCCGCGCCCCAGGTAGCTGATCTCGACCTCGATGCTCCCGGCCCCGGAGTGACGGAAGGCGTTCAAGAGGCTTTCTCGACAGATCCGGTAGACCTCCTCCCGAAGGACCGGTCGCAAAGGCCGCGGCCGGCCATTGACGACGACCCGGAACGAGACCCCTTTCGCTCCCCCGAGCTCCTCGGGAATCAGCGAGAGCGCGCGCTCTAGGTCATATGATCGTCCCGCGCTGCTGCTACGGAGGCCCTGGACGCTCCTTCGCGCCTCGTCGATGACGCGATCCATGAGGGCACGGGCGTCGCCGAGTCGGCCTTCCGGCGAAGAGCCGGCCGAGATGGCATCTGAAGCGAGGTGAAGCTGCATGGAGACACTGAGAACCCCTTGCAGCAACGTGTCGTGAAGCTCTCCCGCGATACGAGCACGCTCCGCGAGGCGCTCCTCGAACCGCGAGTCCAGGCGGGCGGTTACCTGGCGCAGACGCAATCGAAAGGAGGTCCAGGCCACGCAGACGACCGCCGCGGCGATCAGAACTGCGAACCAGCTCGTCTGGTAGAAATGAGGCTGCTGTTCGATGATGTAGGCGATGCCCGCGCGGTCCCAGACTCCACGGCGATTGCAAGCGCGAATCCGAAGCGCGTGGGTTCCCGCCGGGATGTTGCTATAGATCGCGCGAAGGTTGGGCGCTGCATCGAGCCACTCCGAGTCGACCCCGTCCAGCCTGAACTGCATGCGAATTTTCTCCGGCGAGGTGACATCCACAGCCGCAAATCCGACCTCGACGTGGCTCGTTCCGGGTTGAAGCAGCAGCTCCCGAGGCGCCGGCAGGGTTTCCCGTCCGACCGTCGTCTCCGTCGTGTAGATCATCGGGAAGGCAGCCCTTCTTGGGAGCCGGTGCGGATCGCACATCGCGAGGCCGCGGGGCGTGGCAACCCAGATCGTGCCGTCGGCTCCAAGCGCCATGTTGGGATACCCGGCGCCGACCTCTGCCTTCAGGCCGTCCTGAGCGCCGAAGCGTTCGTCATCGAGCGGCTCATCGCGCGGACGCGGCCGTGCAAGACTGGCTGACGGGATTCTCCGAATGTCTCGCCCCGCGAACCAAAGGTCGCCCGAATCGGTTTCGATCAGACCTCTCGCGTCGAATAGCTCCGGCACGGTATCGACACGGTCCCCTTGGATTCGAAGCCCGGCCTGACCCTCGAGCAGGATGAACAGACCCCCGGACCGATCCTCGCCTAGCGGACGAGCAAGCGTCTGCGGAACCCGAGAAAGGTTCTCGAATCGATCCCCGACGAAGCGATCGATGCCCCCCCAGTTGCCCACCAGGATCCTTCCCTCCCGATCCTCGATGACCCTGGCTGTAGGGTCCTTCGATAGGCCATCGGCCGTCGTGTAGTTGCGGATGCGTCCGTCCTTCAGTCGGGCCACGCCTTTGTGCGTGCCGAACCACACCGAGCCGTCTCTCGCTGCCACGATGCTTCTGACCTCCCCGGCAAGGACCTGAGTGAAGTGGCCCTCGTGGAAACGGAAGGCACCGCCGCCATAGGTACCGATCCAAAGATCGTGATGAGAATCCTCAGCGAGCGCCCAGACGCAACTGTTGAGCAGGCCGTCCTTCTCACTGTAGGTCTTGAAATGCGCGCCATCGTAGCGGGTCAGGCCACCGCAATTGGCTCCCGTCCAGATGATGCCGTCATGAGCGGTGAGAACGGTCATGATGACGTCGTTGGGCAGGCCGTCCGCGGTGGTGAACGTCCGGACCACGGGGTCCTTGAACCGATACAAGCCGTCTCCGTTCGTACCGACCCAGAGGGTGCCATCGCGGTCGCTGTACAGGCTTTTCACCTCCATCCCGGGAACCGCGAGCTCCAAGCCGGTGGCCTTGGCTCTGGACAAGCCTTCCACCCCAGCTACCCAGATATTGCCCTGCGCATCCTCCATGGTACGGTGTGCGCCGTGTCCTTCCGGACCGTACGGCGACAGCTTCAGCCATCCCGAGCCTGACCGCCGCGCCACTCCCTGCGTGCTGCAGTACCAGACGTTGCCGTGGCTGTCCTCCATGGCGCTGAAAATGCCATCGTGTGTCGTTCCCAGCTCGGCTTCGAGATCACGAACAGGCACGACTTGAGATTTGTCCAATTCTATGAAGCCAGCTGCGGTGCCGAGAAAGAGATGCCCGTTCTTCGCCTGCTCGATAGACTGGATCTCGACCCGGGGACCGACGGGTGAGAGCCGATCGTCGTCGAAGCGAAAGAGGCCCTGGTTGGTGCCCACCCACAACACACCATCGCGACCGAACCGGAGGCAGTTGGTCTTGTTGCTTGGGCCCGGGCCGGCACGATAGGAGGTGGCTCCGGACAGGTCGGAACCGTTCAGACCTTCGAAAGGTACCCGCCGGAGGTCTTCCGTCGTTCCGATCCACAGGTCCCCGTTGGAGCCCACCGCGAGCGCAGTGGCGAGGATTCCGTCGAACCCATGGAACTGCCGGCCGTCGAAGCGTGTCAGATAATTGCCATTCACAATCATCCACAGAAAGCCGTCGGGCGTCTGCTGGACGTTGGACACCACGCTCCCAGCAAGACCGTCGTCCGTCGTGAAGTGCGTGCGGATGTAGCCGCTGAATGGCTGGTTGGGATCGACGGCGAACGCCGGGAAGACGGCGAGTGAGACCCAGGCTAGGGAAAGCGCAGCGAACGTCCGGTATCGTGGGGAGCCCGCACACCGCCCGAGCCAGACCATCGGCAAGCGGCATCTCCAGCAGATTTTCGATGCAACGGCTGCGGGTATTCCCGGAGATGGAGAGTGGGATGACAGGCTCTCATCGGGCATCCAGTCCGCTCCCGTCAAAGTCTACCGGAGTCTATCACCGTCATAGAGACGTCTTAGGCGGATCAGACGTAGCATTGACCTGCTATGTTCCGCACTCTCTCTGTCGGCCCCGTCGTCCTCTCGTTCACTCACGACCAAGATGCGCGAAGCGCTCCGGCCTCTCCTCAGAAGCGGTATTCGAAGGAGAAGTTGACCCAATCGAGCGAATCGTGGATACGGCCCGGAGAGGAGCCGAAGTAGCGGTAGTAGGTCATGTGGACGCTGAATGGGACCCGGGTCACATGAAACCCGATCAAGCCCTCTTCCGTGCCGGGATAGGATTCGAACGGCGGCTGATTCACGCCGCTCTCGGTGGGTCCCCCCTCGGCCGGCGCAAGATAGCCGATCCAGTTGTAGCGCGCTACCGCGTTGAAGTAGAAGCGCCAGCCGTAGAGGTCCGTCAGTGGTTTGTCCGGATCGAGGTAGACCGGATCGAGGACCATCCCGATCCCGGCCGGATCGGGGATCTTCGTGAACCCCATCGGCAATCCCCACCCGAACCGGATCTCGATCTCGCCCGCCAATCGGGTGGTCAGGTTCCCGACCGCAGCCTCCACGCCGACGGCCGTATCGGCGGCGAAGTGTCGCGGAAGATAGGCCGTCACCTCGGGGCGGAACAGCTTGTAGCGATACTCGTAGTTCAGGTTGGCGAGAGCCCTGTTCGAGAGTTGGTTCCCCCATCCTTCGGGAGGATCCCCGAGCCCCAGATCTTCGTGAATGAATTTCTGGACCTGCTCGGCCTGGGAACACGGACCCAGACATCCGACGTAGACCTGGATAGCCCCCAGCCTCCGGTTGTCATATGACGACCAGGTACCGGTCACACCGAGCGTGCCGGCCCACGGAGCGTCGTCGGGCTGGGGAGTCGCGATGCTGATGTCCTTCGGCGTGATGATGATCTGGCTCACCGCGAACGCCCAGCGCGCGACGCGTCCGCCCTGGCCGTCGTCGCCCAGTCCGGGGAGTTTGCCGATCCAGCCTGCATAGGCCGGATTCCATTGATCCATCAGCCGCGAATGGAGCTGGAAGCTCCAGCCTGCGGAGAACGCGTCGTCCGATCCGATGAAGCTGTCGTTGTCGAACTCGAACCGGAACATCTTGAGGTCCCACGGCGACTTTGGCTGGCGGTCGGCGGCGGGAGTTCCGGAAAACCCGCAGGTGACCACCACCAGGACCGCGAGGATCCGAATGAGGTGAGTCCCGCACGTGAGTCGATCACGCAACGCCATAGGTGCCCTCCTCATGGTGCGACTGCGAGGCTGCAAGGATGATGCCCGGGGGGTGGATGTGCTTGCTCATCCCGGGGCTGTGCGTCGCGCACGCATGTTGTGAAGCGCCTGAGCCCACGGGACGAGGTCCTCGCTCCCGATGATGATGGCCACGTTCAGCATGTGCGTTCTCCTCTCCTTCATTCGTGCGCCGGCTCGCTTGCATATCGCGAGCCGTGCCGCAGCGTTCGGTTTGCGTGCAGGTCCTCCCGGATGCGGCGAATTTCCTGCTCTCCGCGTCTCAGCGCCCTTTCACTCGTGTGCACCGAGTAGTTGCCGAGCACCAGGTCGTGCGGATGCATGGGCGCCGAACCGATGACGAAGCGCGTCGCCCCGTCGGCGAGGAAATGGATCGGCTCCTCCGAAGGCTCGAAGATCGCGACCTCTCCTCCCGGAATCCGCGTGGACGCGCGCAGGGCCCCCTCGCTCACGGCGACCCAGGCGACGTCCTGCCCCGGTGGCGGACGGTAGGTCCATCGTTCGCCGTCCTTCAGGCTCACGAGGAGGTACGTCATCGGAGGCGCCGCGATCACGCTCTTCAGGTCGTCGTAGGCGCCGAGGATCACGCGCACCGGGCCCTTCTCGGGTACCGCTCGGGGCATTACGTACTGGCTGGCGAACGGCTCGTTCTCGAGCTCCGGCGGCAGGGCGACCCAGAGCTGGAACACCCTGACGGCTCCGGGCTCGGCTTCTCCCGTGTGCCAGACACCGTTTCCCGCCCTCATCCATTCGACGCTTCCCTCCGGGAGTATTCCTTGATTGCCGGTGGTCTCAGAGAATCGCACGCCTCCGTCGAGCATCACCGTTACGGTGGCGATGCCGGAGTGCGGATGCCAGAGCTGCTCCATGGGGATCCTGGGTCCGCCGTCGAAGACGGCCAGATCCAGGAACACGAACGGCTTGATGAGCTCCCCCAGGTCCGAAGGGCTCACGAGACGGGTGATGGGTCCGCTCGTTCGACCCCTCGTCCGGTAGACGACTTTACGGAGCGGTCGTTGAGTCTGAGTGGCCATCATGATGGGTTTCTCTCCGCTCCTTTGACGGCTTGAACGTCGAGCTCGATGTCCACACGGTCGCCAACGAGGACACCGCCGGCATCGAGAACCTGATTCCACACCAGCCCGAAGTCCTTCCGGTCGAGGGCCGCCTTCGCGACAAACCCCAAGCGTTCGTTGCCCCAGGGATCCTTCGCACGCCCGCCGAGCTCGACGTCCAAGGATGTCTCCCGCGTCACGTCTCGGATGGTGAGATCTCCGATCAGGCGGTAGCGGTCGTCAGCGAGCTTCTCGAGCCGCCGGCTCCGGAACCGGATCTCGGGAAACTTCTCCACGTCGAAGAAGTCGGCGGATCGGAGGTGTTCGTCGCGCTGCGGCGTGCCGGTGTCGATGCTGGCGGCATCGATCGTGACCTCCGTGTCCGACCGCGTGATGTCGTCCTCATCGACATGGATCGCGCCGGAATAACGGGCGAAGCGACCGCGAACCTTCGAGACCACCATGTGCCGCACCGAGAAGTTGATGCCCGAGTGGGTTGCGTCGATGCTCCAGTTGTTCGTCGTCATGACTCTCCTCCTTCAGTGAATGTTGTAGCTCTGTTCCAGAAGGAGGACTAGACATCCATATTTGGAATAACTGTTCCATAGATGGCATAATGAGCCCGTGGATCTCAATGAAATGCTCGTATTCGCACGAGTCGTTCAGGCCGGCAGCTTTACCGCCGCCGCTGCGGCGCTAGGGATGCCGAAGTCGACCGTCAGCAGGAAAGTGTCCGAACTGGAAAAGCGACTGAAGGCGCGCCTCCTGCAGCGCACGACCCGCAAGCTGAGCCTTACGGATGTTGGCCGGACTTTCTACGACTACAGCGCACGGATCGTGGGCGAGATCGACGAAGCCGAGCGCGCCGTGAGCAGCCTCCAAGAGATCCCCCGGGGACTCCTTCGAGTGACCGCTCCCGTCAACGCTGCTTTTCTCGGTCCCATCGTCAGCGACTATCTCCAGCGGTATCGCGAAGTCCGGCTCGAGCTCTTTTGCACTGCGCGCACGGTGGACCTGGTCGAGGAACGCTTCGACCTGGGAATCCGAGCGGGAAGACTCGCGGACTCGACTCTGATCGCCAGGAGTCTTGGCAGCGTGAAATGGTTCCTCGTTGCGTCTCCTGCATACCTCAAGAGGCGTGGGCGCCCGCGGTCACCCGCGGCCTTGAAGGAGCACGACTGCCTGTTCTTTGGCGCGGGGACCCAGGGCACCGCCCTGCATCTCGAGAGCGGCGAGGGCTCGGTGCGCCTCGCGCCGTCCGCGCGCCTGCTGGTGAGCGATATGGACGTTCTCTCCGCGGGCGTGACCGCAGGGCTTGGGATCGGTCTTCTCCCTGCCTTCATCTGCGTAGAGAACCTGCGTGCCCGCCGACTGGAGCGCGTTCTTCGCGATTGGAGCGCTCCGGCAACCCCCGTTCACGTGGTGTATCCGAGCACCCGACACCTTTCTCCCAAGGTGAAGAGCTTCATCGATCACTTGTACGAGCGCATGACACCGCCCCCGTGGGAGCTCGGCCCCATGCCGTGATCTCGACGTTCCGTAACACGAAGACCAGGGGATGCATCGTGGTGGTCTCGTCCTCCGGGACACACCATTGCTTGGGTGAGCGCATGCTAGAATCAATGATTCCCGTGGACGGCTGGATTGACCGCCTTCGCAAGAATCAAGGCTAGCGGAGAGCGAAACCATGGCTATGACAGGCCTCGACGGAGTTCTTCATCGGCACCCGCCGCCTGCAGCACAACTACAAGCAACACTCAATATCCTTCCGGCGCATGCCTGGTACGCTTCACCGAACGGCGCACTCGCGTTCGTGAATGAGCGGGCCGCCGATTATCTCGGTCTCCCCAAAGATGATCCTCTCCGTTTCGGGACAGACACCGGCGCGGATTGGGACTCCCACATTCTTCTCTTGCATGCAGATGATCGCGAAGAGGCACGCAGAGTCTGGTCGAACTGCTTGCTTACGGGCTGCGCCGGTGACGTGAGTTTTCGCGTGCGGAGCGCCGAAGGAGGGTACCGATGGTTCCTCAGTCGCGCCGAACCTGTTCGGGCTGCCAACGGAAGCCTCCTGTATTGGATCGGAGTCAATCTCGACATCGAGGAACGCAAGCGAGCCGAGTTCTACCTTGCGGAGGGACAGCGGCTTGGCCACATAGGCAGTTGGGCATTTACGACGTCCGGATTCGAGTATTGGTCGCCGGAGTTGTATCAGATCCACGGACTCGATCCGAGGAGCAACCCGCCAACGAAGGAAGAGTATTTGGCCCTGGTGCATCCGGAAGATCGGGAATTCGTCGGCCAACAGATTCAAAGGGTCTTGGCGACTCATGGCGCATTCGATTTCACGAAGCGAATCGTGCGTCCTGACGGACACATTCGCAACGTCCGTTGCGTTGGTGTTCTCGCGACACAGGATGGGGCTTCCCCGAGACTCGTGGGCACGGGGATGGATGTCACAGCCCAAGAGCAATTGATCGAAGCGCTTCGGAAAAGCGAGGAAGAGCTCCGGCAGATGCTGGACTTCGCGCCTCAGCTCATTGCGGTATACGGGCCCAACCGCGAACGTCTGTACGCCAATCGCGTTGCGCTCGACTACGCCGGCCTTGGTCTCAATGAGTGGCGGCAGACAGAGGCTCGGGGCGCGTTCGTTCATCCGGACGATCGGGAGCAGGAGCTCGCGTACTTTGAACGTGCTCGGACTGACGGCTCTGCGGGCCAGCTGGAATTGCGATTGCGCGGGGGTGACGGAACTTATCGTTGGTTTCTGGCCCGCTACAACTCTGTGCGCGACACGAATGGACAAATCCTGCGTTGGCACGTGTCATGTACCGATATCGAAGACAGGAAGCAGGGAGAGGAAAGACTACAGCGGGAAAACGTCGCCCTCCGGGAAGAAATCGACAAGGCCTCGATGTTCGAGGAGATCGTGGGCACCTCTCCCGCTTTGCAGACTGTGCTCTCGCTGATCTCCAAGGTTGCGCCCACCGAGTCCACGGTTTTCATTACCGGTGAGACCGGGACGGGCAAGGAGCTCGTCTCGCGCGCGATCCACCGACGGTCACAGCGCGCCTCCCGCCCATTTGTCAGTGTGAACTGCGCTGCGATCCCTCGTGACTTGATTGCCTCGGAGTTGTTCGGACACGAGAAGGGGGCGTTCACGGGCGCACTGCAGCGTCGAGTCGGACGGTTCGAGCTGGCCGAGGGCGGAACGATCTTCCTGGACGAGGTAGGCGAACTACAGCCGGACACTCAGGCCGCGCTGCTCAGGGTCCTGCAGGAACGCGAATTCGAGCGCGTCGGCGGCAGGCAGACGGTCCGCCTCGACGTTCGGGTCATCGCTGCGACGAATCGCGACCTGAAGACCGTCGTCGCCAATGGCGCGTTTCGAGAGGACCTTTACTATCGGCTCAACGTCTTTCCTCTCGAGATGCCGCCTTTGCGTGCACGAAGGGCGGATATTCGCCTGCTCGTTGAATACTTCATCGATCGATATGCGCGCAAGGCGGGCAAGACCATCCGGAGTGTCGACAAAAGGACCCTGCAGCTGCTCCAGTCCTACCCTTGGCCCGGAAACATACGCGAACTGCAGAACGTCGTCGAACGATCGGTCATCCTGTGCGAAACGGAGATCTTCAAGGTAGATGAGAGCTGGCTATCCCAACGGCCGCTCGACAGCGCATCCGTCGAGAAGCCTTTCCTTTTGGACAAGGTTGCGGCGGCGGAAAAGGAAATAATCGAGGCGGCTCTGCGAGATTCTCGAGGACGGATATTCGGACCGTCCGGCGCCGCAGCCAGACTAGGCATCGCGCGATCCACCCTGGAATCGAAGATTCGGTCACTCAACATCGACAAGAATCGCTTCAGGGTGCCGGCGGGAATTTGACATTTCTCGCCTGAGACGGTCACTCACTTCCTATCTGCTTATCCCGTCTCTGCCTCTGGTCCCGGCGTTTCTCCCGGTCGATCCAGCTGCGCACATGAAGAGGGCAGCACTCTAGCTCGATTCCCTTCGCTTCGCACTCGGCGAGAAATACCACGATGTCCTGGTTGATGAGCGTCACGTCCTTCAAATTGATCCTCAGCCGCCGTCCGGCCGCTTCTACGACGAGTAGCTGTCGGACCTGCTCGATGTCCTCCGTTTTCATCCGGCCGCTGAGAGTGAACACTACTTGACCGTTTGCTGACCTCTCGATTCTGAACATAAGAGCTCCCTCGAGTCGCCCTTCGAGCAGCGCAATCTCAGGACCAGACCTAAGGTTGTTGGAAGGCAAGGGCCAGGCACGGCTCGACTGCCCGACATTTCGACAATTGGCGACATTCCGAACAAACCGAGTCCGGCACGCTGTGTGGCGACGTTGCCGGCGACCGGGGCGGGCAAGTCTTGCCCACGCCACCGTTTCTCCTCCCAGCACGAAGCCAAATGCCGCTCTGCAAACGAGCGTCGGATCGTGGCAGCGGAGATGCACTACGACGGCGTGACAAGGTTCCACGCTGGACACACAAGGATGGAAACGATGACCAGGGATCTCGGTGTCTGGACCTATGAGAACAGCGCGCTGGTTCTGATCGACTACCAGAAAGAAATGTTCGAAACCATTCGCTCCGAAACGAGCCCCGAGTTGGCAGATCTCAACGTCCGTCTGCTGGCCAGGAGCGCCAGGGCGTTCAACATGCCGGTCGTACTGTCCACCGTCGGTGTCAAGTACGGCATCAACGGGCCGACGCATGCATCGATCCTGTCGGAGCTTCCCGGTCTCGAGCCGATCGATCGGACGTCCATGAACGCGTTCGAGGATCGCGCCTTCAGCGATGCCGTGAAGAGCACCGGACGCAAACGGATGATCTTCGGAGGACTCCACACCGAGATTTGCCTGACGTTCGCTGTAGTTCAGGCGCTGAAAGACGGCTACGAGGCAATGTTCGTCACCGATGCAGTCGGAGGGCGGTCACAATCCGCGCATCGCGCGGCAATCGAACGGATGGCGCACGCCGGCGCCGTGCCGAACACTGCGCTCGCGGTCGTCACCGAGCTCTTCCGCGACTGGGCGTCGCCGCTCGCCGGCAAAGCCCGCGACGTCATCTATTGGTACTTCGGCGAAGTCACCAAGCTGAAGGCGGACGTGGGTGTCAGCGAAGTCGAGAAGCAAGCCGCCAGGGGCAGGGAGCGTGCCTGATGGCAGGCAGGCTATCGGGCAAGGTGTGCCTCATCACCGGTACGGGCGGGAGCATGGGCCGTGAGGCGGCGCAGGCTTTTGCGCGAGAAGGTGCGTCGGTCGTTGGCTGCGATCTGACTGTCGAGGCGGCGCAAGCCACCGTCGACGCCGTTCGGGCTGCCGGAGGCACGATGGACTCCTTGCACCCATGCCATCTCACCAAGCCAGGCGACTGCCAGGCGCTGGTCGATTTCGCCGTGCGCACGTTCGGCCGGATCGATGTGTTGTTCAACAACGCCGCGATGGCGTACTTCAACTGGATCGAAGACATCAGCGACGAGGAATGGGATCGCGATCGCCGGGAAGAGGTCGACCTGGTGTTCTACCTCACCCGCGCGGCGTGGCCGCATCTGAAAACGAGCCACGGCGTGGTCGTGAACACGGGATCGTTGAACGGTCTCATGAGCTTCAAGACTCTTCCCTCGTTGGCCCACACGACGGCCAAGGCTGGGGTGATCGCCATGACGCGGCACCTCGCGATGGAAGGCCGGGAACATGGCATTCGCGCCAACTCGATTTCACCAGGGCTGATCGAAACCAACCAGACGCGAGAGCAGCTCAAGGATCCGGAGTGGGCGGCCGCGATGCTCGGCAAGACGCTGCTCGGACGTCTCGGCCGGCCCGAGGAAGTGGCGAACGTAGCGCTATTCCTGGCCTCGGACGAGAGCTCCTACGTGACAGGCGTCGATATCGTAGTCGACGGTGGAATGAGAGTTTGGTGAGCCGGACTTGTGCCACGATTTTGATGAGGTTTGAGCCATGACGAGCGATCGAACGATTCTCATCACCGGAGTGACGGGTAATCAGGGCGGCGCGGTCGCGCAGGCGCTGCAGGGCACCGGGTTCCATCTGCGGGGACTGACGCGCATGCCGGACAGCGAGCGGGCGGCGGCGCTGGCGCGCCGCGGCGTCGACGTCGTCAAGGGCGATCTCGATGACGAAGCGACGATGCGCCGTGCGTTGGCCGGCGTGTGGGGCGTGTTCGGCGTGCAGAACACGGCGGAGGCGGGCGTCGAGCGGGAAGAGGCGCAGGGCAAGCGTCTTGCGACGCTGGCGCGCGAGGCCGGCGTCGAACACTACGTCTACACATCCGTAGGATCGGCAGATGAGCGGACGGGTATCCCGCACTTCGACAACAAGTGGCGCATCGAAGAAACCGTACGCGGCCTCGGCTTCCCCTCGCACGTGATCCTGCGTCCGGTGTTCTTCATGGAGAACCTGCTGGCGCCCTTCAGTCTCCAGGGATCCACGCTGGCCTGGGCGCTCGCACCGGGCACGAAGCTGCAAATGATCGCGGTGGACGACATCGGCTGGTTCGGCGCGCGCGCGTTCACCGATGCCGTCGCGTTGAACCGCCGCGAGATCGATCTCGCCGGTGACGTGCGAACGATGCCGGAGGCGGCAGGGATCCTGACGGAGTCCCTGGGTCGGCCGATTGCGTTCGCGCAGACGCCCATCGAACAGGTCCGGCAGTACAGCAAGGAAATGGCGCTGATGCTGGAATGGTTCGACCGGGTCGGCTACAGCGCCGACATCGCCGGCCTGGAACGGGAGTTCGGCCGCCCGCTCACGAAGCTCCCCGACTGGGCCCGCCGTCATGCGCGACCAAATTGGCGCTGAACCCGAGGAGGTCAGATGCGTAGCACCACAAACGTAGGAGACGGCGTCGTGATCCATCGGCTCGACCCCGCCGACGCGGCGGCACTCGTTCCGATGAGAGCTGGGGCACGCCCACAGAAAGGCGTCCCATGGAGGATCGAGGCACGACCATTTTACGACGCGCTGCTGGAAGGCGTGTCGCCACGTTGTGACGTGACATTCGAAGCGGCCACTGTCGGCGGGGTCCCGGGCCTCTGGATTCGTCCGGCGTCGAGTCGATCCGACGAGGCCATTCTGCATCTGCACGGCGGGTGGTTCCATGCGGGAAGCGCCACGGCCTATCGCCACCTTGTCGGGCACATCGCCGCGAGGGCAGGGACGAGGGCGTTTGTGCCGGACTATCGTCTCGCTCCCGAGCATCCCTTTCCCGCAGGCGTTGATGACGTGCTGGCGACGTACCGCGGGATAGTCGAGAGCGGAATACACCGGATTGCCGTTACGGGAGACTCCGCAGGGGGAAACCTGGCGCTGGTGCTGGTCTGGTACCTCGCCACCAGGTCGTTGCCCACCAAGGCCATTCTTGCTGGAGTCGCTGCCTTCTCGCCCGTCACCGATTTGACGCTCTCGGGCGCCAGCTATGAGACGCGCGCGGAAGCCGATCCCTATTTTACGAAGGAGCAGGTGGCGGCATTGGTGCATTCCTATCTCGGGAGCGCCGACCCGAACGATCCACTGGCGTCGCCCCTCGTGGGACGTTTGTCCGGGTTGCCTCCCATCCGGATCCACGTCGGCGACGATGAAGTGCTGCTCGACGACTCACGACGCTACGTCGAGCGCGCCATGTCGGAGGGCGTCGATGCCAGGCTCGATGTGTGGACCGGCATGCCGCATGGATTTGTCGCCAGCATCGGAACCCTCAATGCGGCCGAGCAGGCGCTGGATGCAAGCGGTCGGTTTCTATCAGAGAGGCTGCAGGCCGGTAGCCAGTGATGGGCGCCCGGCGGAGTGCCACCAAGATCGACCCTAGGAGGAGCGAGGTGGAGAGCCCAATCGAGTTAGTGCGAAGGTTCTGCGCGGCATGGTCCGACAATATCGCGGCCGCCGAGCTGGCCGCATTTTTTACCGACGACGCCGTCTACCACAATATCCCGCTGGCGCCCGTCACTGGCAGGGAGGCCATCCTTGACAACATCGCCTCGTTCATCCGCCCAGGCGCGCCAGGAATCGAGAGCATCCAGTTCCGCGTCATCAACATCGCAGCCAATGGTCCGGTCGTGATGACCGAGCGGGTGGACGTCTTCAAACTCCCTGCGAAGTCGTTTGAGCTGCCGGTCATGGGGACATTCGAGATTCGTAACGGCAAGATCAGCGCCTGGCGCGACTATTTCGACATGAATCAGTTCACCAGCCGGATGGGATAGGGCTGGACGTCGATCGGACGGTGCCCGACTGCCGGCGGGCTGCTGGTGCAGCTTCGCTAAGCTGATCAAGGTTCGACATCTCCAGGAGACTTGATCAATGAGATCTCGCTCGCGATGAGCGCCGGGCTCGATCTGCAGACCCTTGCGCGGGTCAATCAGCCGTACCCAACCCAGTCGCAGGCAATCAAGATGGCAGCTGGAGCCTGCGCGGCATCGCGCCGAGCATCGCTTGAGGCGCGGGTGAAGAGGAAATGGCTGTCGTGGAAAGCGGGGTCCAAGAGCGCCTAGGTGCTCGCGTGGTCGACCTTACGTCACACGGTGTGAGTGTCGCGCTGCTGCAAGGTAGAAGGAGAGCTCGCATGAAAGCTGTCAGAGTGGTGGAATGGGGTGGGCCGTTGGCGTTCACCGATGTACCGTTGCCGGCGATCGGGCGCGACGAGATCCTGGTGAAGGTCAAGTGTACGGCCGTCAATCATCTGGATCTTGTGAAGGCCTCCGGAACGGCAACACAGATATTCCCGATCGACTTGCCGTGGATACCGGGTCATGAGTTTTCGGGGATCGTCGAAAAGAGTGGCAGTGACGTTACGGCATGGGCGCCAGGTGATGCCGCGTTCGGCGCCAACGAAATAGGCGGCGCGTACGCCGAGTATCTTGCCGTCCAGCCGGCGATCATCGCGAGGAAACCGTCCAACCTCTCCTTCGAGGAGGCGGCATCGGTGCCGGTGGCCTCCCAGACTGCGTGGCAGGGACTCTTCACGCACGGTCACCTGGAAAGGGGACAGACGATCCTGATCCATGGGGGCGCCGGCGCCGTGGGCGCGTATGCGGTGCAGTTGGCAGCACATGCCGGGGCCACCGTCATTGCTACCGCAAACGGCGCCGACGAGGCGTACCTCACCTCCATCGGAGCCAGCCGAGTCATCGATTATCGAGGGGCGCAGTTCGAGAAGGTTCTGCGAGAGAAGGTCGACGTGGTCTTCGACCTGATCGGTGGCGATACACAGAAGCGGTCGTTCCTCGTCTTGAAGGAAGGCGGTCGTCTCGTTGCCACGACGCAACCCGTATCGCCGGAAGAGAGCGCGAAGCACCGTGTGTCGAGCGCGATGATGAGACTCGCGCCGTCAGGGGACGCGCTCGGCAGAATCGCGCGACTGCTGGAACAGGGGACGATCCGACCTGACGTCGCGACCGTGTACGCGCTCCAGGATGCGGCCCGGGCCTGGAACGACATCGCCCGGAACCTGCCAGGGGTACATGGGATGTCCCCCAGTGGGCCCGAAGCGCCAAGACGAAGCTCGCACGGCAAGATCGTGCTTCGTGTGGTCTAGGGCAGAGCCTGTCGCTCGCACCACGACGTGACAGACGCTCCGGGACTTTGATGACGACCGAAGGAGGATGAGAACAATGAGATCCACACAACTGGACGTGAAATTACGGGGCCGGGGACAAACGCCTGGACTCACATGATAGCGGGCCGAGCCGCGAAGCTGATTCACAGCTGACAACAGGGGATCGCGATGAATGGCGCGGCTGACGGATCTAGCTGCGAAGCACGTCCCGCACCACGCGCCGCGCGCTCGCGATCGCCCCATGCACAGTCGCGTTCTGTCCCTCTGATTCTGTGGCCTCGCCAGCGAAGTAAAGCGTGCCTGCTACCGAAGCACCCAGTTCGTCCCCCGCACTGCTGCCGCCCACTCCCGCGTAACTGTACGCCCCGCGCGAAAACGGATCCTTCTGCCAGTCGTGGCTGAAGCCGCCACGGATCTCGCGCGTGAGCCGCGCGACGTCAGCCTCGAGAACGCCGGCGAGCGCTTCGAGCGCAGCTCGGACCCGCTCCTTCTCGCTTGTCCCCTCGAGTGCGCGCGCATTGGGGCCCGCGGCCCAGCCGGTGATCACGGGAGAGGGCGGCGGATGGCTGACCCACCATACGGGAAACGGAGACTCGCCGGTCAACAGAAATCCGTCTGGCAGAAAACGGTCCTGCGTCGCCCAGAACTCATCATCGACACACAAGCTCACCCGCACTACGGCCCCCATCTCCAGCACCCGAATCGCCTGTTCCTTGTCGTGCAGTGCAGGCGCGAAGCGAATTCCACCACCTTTGAGGACCCCGAGCGGCACCGTAACGATCGCCCGCGGCGCCATGAGCTCCGCGCCGCCGGCCGTCGTAATGCGTACACGCTTCTCTCCCCACTCGACGGCGGTTACCACGGTGTTGAGCTGCACGTCGCAAAGACGCCGGTCAGTGCGCTCGTAGATCGCCGTCACGAGACCATCATAGCCAGCGGCGAAACGGAACTGCCGATCGGCGCCCGGCCGCTCGTCGGCGGCAGTGTTCTTGATCAACGACTGCACGCTGATCCGATCGGGGTCTGCGGCGTGATACCCGCCCACGAACCTAAGTCCTTGCGCCTTGACCTCCGGCGCCAAATCGACTCGGTCGACCAGGTCTTTGAACGATTCGTCTGCATCTCCAGTCGAAGCAAACGCGAGAAGCTGGTCCATGGCGGACATGAACGCCTCCCGGCCACTCCGCTCGGCGGCGCTCGGCGCACGCGGGCTCAACTCCCGGAGAGGCAGTCCTGCTTCCCTGGCAACACCGAGGATCTCGTCGAACGCGCCATGCACGAACTCCGCCCCCAGTTCGACCACGCCATCCGTCGTGTGGTGCGTCATGACGCGCCCGCCGAGTCGATCGCGCGCCTCGACAACGAGCACGCGCATGCCTGCGCTCGACAGCTCTCGCGCGGCGGTCAGGCCGGCCACGCCGGCGCCGATGATCACGACGTCCGGCGTGCTCATTGGTCATTCCTCCACCGGTGCATCGGCCGAGTCCCTTGAAAGCTGCTCCATGGCATAATCCAATCAGGTGGAACGACTAAGAGCCTGCGACGGACCCACCTTTCGAGAATTCTACGACATCTACGTATCGTCGATCGCCGACCGCGAGCAAAAGCCGGAGACGTGGATTTGCGAGATGGTCCGCGCGCCTGAATACCACGTCTGGGTCATGAAGGACGGCGGACACGTAAGAGGTTTCAGCATTCTCTTCCTGCCGCCCGGAGAGACATTTGCCCTCTTGGAATACATGGCCGTGGCGCCCGAGCGGCGGAATCACGGCCTGGGCGGCGAATTGTTCCGGCAGAGCATGGACCGTGTCGGAACGGCCGCGGGCCGGAGCGTCCCCGTCGTGCTCGAAATCGACTCGGATCGCGAGGCCTGTGGCGACGAGCCAGTGCGGAGGCGAAGGAAGCAGTTCTATCGCCGTCTCGGGTGTCTGCAACTCGCTGGGCTGCACTACCTACTTCCGCTGTCCGGCCATGGCCCCGTCCCCGAGATGGACTTGATGGTGTACTCGGCGGACCCGCTCCGCCAGCTTCCTAAAGTCGAGCTGGAACGATGGCTCAGGACGATATACCGGGACGTGTACCATTGTCCGGCCGATGATCCGCGGATCGCGCGGATGCTGCACGATGTGCCCGATCCCGTTTCGCTCGAGTGAGGGTGCGAGGAGAAGCAGAATGCTCCCCGGGAGGGATCCGATGTCATGACGATGTGGACAGAGATCCAGGTGATTGCCGACGCGGCCGCGGGGATCGGCATTGTCCTCACGCTCTTCTACACGATCTGGAGTTTTCGGACGACGCTCCGCGACAGCTACTACGCAGAGATTGACCGGGTCTATTTCGAACTGTTGAAGCTGGGCCTCGAGCGTCCGTATCTCGTCGACTTCCCGAAGGCACACGATCCGGAAAAGGCACGCGAGTACGACATGTACGCGTTCATGGTCTGGAACTTTGTGGAGACCGTTTTCGACCGATGCCAGGGCTGGTCGAAACGACGCCTGCGCGAAACCTGGTATCCCGTCATTGCGGCCGAGAATGCGAAGCACCGCGAATGGTTCGACGTCCCGGAGAACCGGCTCAAGTTCAAAAAACACTTCTGTCAGTTCATCGAAACGCGCTATCCGACTTCGCCATCCCCAAGACCGTTGCATCCTCCGGAACAGCGCTGAATAGGATCAGGAGCTCGGACATGAAGAAACTCGCCTCCGTCGCCCTGTGCACATTCTTCCTTGTGACGCCAGCAGCTGCCAGGATCGTGCCCTTTCCCTCCGACTTCAGGACCGAAACGATCTCCACGAACGGCACCCGGATCTTCGTGCGGATCGGCGGACATGGACCGGCGGTCGTGCTGCTCCACGGCTATGGGGAAACAGGCGACATGTGGGCGCCGCTCGCGATCAGGCTGGTGCGCGACCACACCGTGATCGTGCCCGACCTTCGAGGGATGGGTCTTTCCGCGCACCCGCCGGGGGGTTACGACAAGAAAACACAAGCCGGGGACATCGCCGGGATACTCGAGGCGCTCAAGATCGAGCAAGTCGCCCTCGTCACCCACGACATCGGCAACATGGTTGGATACGCCTTCGCGGCGGAGCACCCCGATCGCGTCACGAAGTTCGCCCTCCTGGATGCGCCTCTCCCTGGCGTCGGTCCCTGGGAGGAGATCCTCAAGAGTCCGCTGCTCTGGCACTTCCGCTTCGGGGGACCGGACATGGAACGGCTGGTCAAGGGCCGCGAGAGAATCTACCTTGATCGGTTCTGGAACGAATTTTCGGCCGATCCCAAGAACTTCGACGAGACCTCCCGCCAACACTACGCGAAACTCTACGCTCTTCAGGGAGCGATGCACTCCGGTTTCGAGCAGTTCAAGGCTTTCGACCAGGACGCCATCGACAACAAAGCGTTCGTGGCCAAGGGCATGCTCTCGATGCCGGTTCTAGCTATCGGGGGCGAGAAGTCGTTCGGCCCGATGATGGCGGTCGTCATGCGAGCCGCAGCGACGAACGTCCAGGAGGTGGTCATTCCTCACTCCGGGCACTGGCTGATGGAAGAGAATCCGACGGACACGATCACCGCAGTCGCGAAGTTCCTCCAATGATCGCGCCTGAGAACCGTTCCGCCGTGCCGAAGACGGCGCTATCAGACTTCCTGTTTCATCGCTTGACGGAGCGTACCGAGCTCCAGAGCGCCCAGGTGGGATTGATCCGCTTCGGGTAGATCTCCAGCATCCTGTCGTAAAGCTCTTGGGCGGTTTTCGTCGTTTCCGCCAGCCGGTCGAAGTCGCGAATGTACTGGCGGGTCTCTTCGATGATCCGGGGATTGTCGTCGTTCTCGGGTCGCTTGTGCGACGCGACCACTGCGCGCGGCTTGAGCGACTCGATCTTGTCCAGCGCAGAGATCCACTCTCGTCGGGTCTGCGGATTCGACTCGGCGAGGTAGAGGTGGACATCGTTGTAGGCGGCATCGCCCGCAACGACGAGCCCGATCGAGGGGACATGGAGGCAGGTCGTATGATCCGTGTCGGTATGACCAAGGTCCAGGGCGGCAAGCTCTTGCCCTTCGAGGTCAAGGACATTCCCCTCGAGCTCCTCCGCGATCACGAGCCTGTCCGGAATTTGGCCTGGAAATGACGCCTTCCAGAAGGGAAGAATCTCAGGAGAGGTGTTCAGGCGCATCACTTTGACGACGTCGGGCGTTGCGACCGCCCGCGCACGCGGGAATCGATCGAGAAGGGTGCCGATTCCGAACCAATGGTCTCCATGACCATGCGTGATGTAGATGGTCGTCAGGTTCTTGCCCTTCGCTGCAACCCAATCGGCGAGAGCATTCGCCTGCTTGACCGTCATGAAGGCATCCACCAGGACGGCGTCCCGCTTGCCATGGACGAGGGTCGCCGCCATCGCCTGAAAACGTGCCTCTGCGGCGTCCGAAGGCATCTGGCTCATGACAATGGGTATGCCAGGTGTGACGAAAACATCCCAGTTCAGAGAGGCGTCCCGTGTTGTTTTCCCCGTGAAATCTGCAGGCACCATGACCTCCTATCTGATGTACCGCTGCGGACTCGAGCGCGTCCCGAGAACGGCTCCCATGCGTCACGCTTCGGCGACGTCGAGAAGCACCTTGCCACCGCGGAGGGTGTGCTCGACGGCTTTCTTGATCTCGGAGAAGCGATAGACCGCCGCGATCGGAACCTTGACTCCCTCGGCGACCAGCGTCGCCGCTTCCTTGATCGCAGCCGGGATCTTGCCCTCCCACAACGCGTGTCCCATGAAAAAGCCCTTCACGGTGATAGAGGTGAAGATCACGGCGAGCGGATCGAGGACCATCTGGGCGCCGCTCATCGCGGAGTACGCCACCAGGGTGCCGCCCGGCGCAAGGACCGACCCGAGCACGCCGGTCGCCGGACCGCTGACGCCGTCGAGCGCTAGTCGGATTGCGCCGCTGCCGACCGCCTTCTTGATCTCCTCGGTCACCTCCGGGCCGTCGACCACGACCACGTCGCCGCCGGCGGCTTGCAAGTCGGTTACGAGCTCCGCGCGCCGAACGATGTTCACGGTCCTAAGGCCACGTTTCTTTGCGAAGGCAATCACCCAACGCCCCACGCCCGAGTTGGCTGCATTCTGTACGACGATGTCACCGCGATTCAAATCGACGTAGTCGCTGAGCAGGAGCGACGCGGTCGGCGGGTTGATCGACAGCATCGCGAGCTGCTTCGGGTCCGCTCCCCGCGGCAACGCAAAGAGGCCCTCGGCTGGGATGACCATGCGCTCGCGCCAGACCCAGCTCGAACGCGGCGGAACGACCCGGTCGCCGACCGCGACGTTGGCGACGCCGGGGCCGACCGCGAGCACGCGCCCGACGCCTTCATTTCCGATGACCGACGGAAGCTCCGGGCGAAGCGGGTAGACGCCACGCGCCACCAGCAGGTCGTTCGGGTTGATGGGCGAGTACTCGATCGCTACCAGGACCTCGTTCGCACCGGGTGCTTTCGGCTCCGGGACGTCGGCCATGCCCAGACCGTCGACTGGATTGCCGTATGCCGATAGATGAATCACGCGCATTGACTCTTCTCCAATCAGGGGCCGCCCCGTTCGCGCGATCGAAGGGAAGGCCTCAGAGTCGAGATGATGACCTGTGCCCTGGCGCATGCAGTGCGAGCCTCGCGACCTCTCATCGCGCCGCTTGCGATTTCTATGAAACCGTGGCGCGAGCCCGAACGGCCTTCGCCGCGGTCCGTACCACGTCGATCACCAGCTCGGGCTTGGAGAGCATGGGGACGTGGCTGCTCTCGACCTCGGTCACCGTGGCGCCCATGCGCTTCGACACGAAGCGTTGCAGATCGGGGTGCACGGTCCGGTCCTGCGTCGCGACGATGAACCAGCTCGGCTTCGACTTCCACGCAGCTCCCACGACCCGCTGATTGAACAAGTCCGCGTCCGGTGCATAGTGCGTCGCCCACACAACCCTCTGCTCGGCCTCCGGCAGGTCTCCCGCGAATGACCGGACGCCCTCCGGCTTCATCCAAACGCGCCCGTCCGCTACTTCGATGTGAGAGAAAACTTCGGTCACCGGGAACTGATCGATCTGGCTTTGCGACGTCTCGTTGTCTGGGGCGAGAGCGGAGATGTAGACCAGCCCTGCTACACGGTCATCTGCTCCCGCGCTTGTGATCACGCTGCCGCCATACGAATGGCCGACGAGGATCGCCGGATTGCTGACCCGCCCCAGTGTCCGCTTCACTGCCAGGACGTCATCCGCAAGCCTATCCAGACCATATTGCGCCGCAATCACCTCGTGCCCATCGGCCTGCAGCGTCGGAATCACCTTGCTGAAACAGGAGCCGTCGGCCCAGATCCCGTGGCAGAACACGATGCTCGGCTTACCTTGTCCAGTCATTTGTCCTCCTTTGGTCGGCTTCGTGCCTTTCCTGTTCGGGCTCGCTCTCGCAACATCCATTCAATACGTTCTTGTGTGCAATCCAGAAACCACTTCCAATCCCTTCAAAAACCTGTAGTTGTGCCGTTCGATACTCCTGACTCATCAGGAATTCCTGTCTCTCCAGGAAAATTGGTGGCTATAATCTTCGAACATGGCATTCGCAGCATATGGTTCGTCCCGATCTGCCGCGGCACGAGACATACGACTCGTAGTCGACGCGATTCCTGCGCTTGCCTGGTCGAGCGATGCAGACGGCTCGCTCGCGTTCGTCAATCAGCGCTGGCGTGACTACACCGGCCTCTCTTCTGACGCATTGAGAGGCTGGGGGTGGAAGACTGCCGTTCACCCCGATGACCTTCCCCTGTTTGACGATTGGACAGCATCCCCCGATGGCGGAAAGCAGAGGGAGTGCGAAGTACGACTGCGGCGCGTCGACGGTGTCTTCCGCTGGTTTCTACTCCGAATCGAGCCGGTCCGTGACGAAGCCAGTGACGTGGTGCGATGGTATGGAACCGGGTTCGATATTCAGGATGCCAAGCAAGAGGAGTTGCTTCGTGTAGCGGAAAAACGAACGCTGGAGCTGATCGCTGATGGGGCGAGCCTTTCTAACGTCCTCAATGACTTGTGTCTTGCCATCGACGAACACACCTCTGCAAGTTCACTGGTATTCCTGATGGATGAGGGCGGCAGTCAGCTCTTGCCGATTGCCGGACCTCACCTACCCCCTGCGGTGACGAAGGCTTTCACTCCTTGGCAGGTCTCCCCGAAGGGCGGGGCTTGCGGCACCGCGGCATTCACTAAGCAACGGGTGATCATTCCCGATATTGCGCAGGATGTGCGTTGGCCCGAAGACGCCCGGGGACAGGCTGCCAAGACTGCGGCGCTAAGTCATGGACTCCGTGCGGCGTGGTCCGAACCTCTGATTTCGACAACGGGAGAGGTGATCGGCACTTTCTGCGTCACCTATTCGAAGTCGCGAACCCCGAGCGGACGAGACCTGGACTTTATCGCAGCGGCGGGACACATCGCGCGAATCGCGATCGAGCGCCAACGATCGCAAGAGAAGCTGCGTGAAGATGAGCGCGAGCTTCGCCGGATCACCGACGCGATACCGCAGACCATTGTTGTCCTGGACCCGTCCGGTGCACCGCTATACGCCAACCAAGCGACTCTCGATTTCACGGGCCTGACGGCCAAAGATGTAACTGATGCCCGCTTTCGCGAACGGCTCTTTCATCCAGACGACCTGGAGAGACTGCGTGACGCGAGAAGGTCTGCTCTCGCCCGAGGGCTTCCGTTCGAAGCCGAACAACGCGCGCTTCGAAAGGATGGCGAGTATCGGTGGTTCCTGATCCGCTACAACCCTCTCAGAAATGACCTGGGCCAAGTCATTCGCTGGTACGCAACCGGAACTGACATCGATGAACGCGTTCGAGCCGAAGAGAGAACACGGAACGAAAACCTGGCATTACGCGAACTCATCGATCGCGAGTCGATGTTCGAGGACATCGTCGGTTCGTCCGACGCGATTGCAAGCGTGCTACGCCAAGTCGCCAAGGTAGCGCCTTCGGACAGCACAGTCCTGATCCTCGGCGAAACGGGTACTGGGAAGGAGTTGGTCGCTCGCGCCATCCACAAGCGATCCACGCGGGCGGATCGGGCGTTCATCGGGGTGAGTTGCGCTGCGATCCCACAATCGTTGATTGCTTCGGAGCTTTTTGGTCATGAGAAGGGCTCTTTCACCGGCGCAACCCACCGGCGCCTGGGACGCTTTGAGTCGGCGAATGGCGGGACGCTCTTTTTGGACGAAATCGGCGATTTGCCCTCTGAAATCCAGGTCGCACTGCTGCGAGTACTGCAGGAGCGTGAAATCGAGCGCGTGGGCGGCAGCAAGTCCATTTCTGTCGACGTTCGAGTGATCGCGGCGACACATCGTGACCTGAACGCCCTCGTGGCAGAAGGTGCATTCCGGGAAGATCTCCTCTATCGACTGAATGTGGTGCCTCTTGAGCTGCCGCCGCTGCGCAAGCGAGCTACTGATATCCCCTTGCTCGTCGAATACTTCATCAAGCGTTTCGGGAAAAGAGCGGGGAAGCAGTTCAGCTCGATAGACAAGAAATCCTTGAAGGCGTTTCAGGCATACGGCTGGCCAGGAAACGTTCGCGAACTGCAGAACGTGATTGAGCGTGCCGTGATCCTCAGCGAAGGTGAGAGTGGAACCTTCACCGCGGACGAGACCTGGCTGAAACGGAAGCTTCCCCTGACTCCGAAGCGTCCCGAGGCGCTCACCGGCGCCCTCCTGAGACAGGAGAAGGAAATGATTGAAGCCGCGCTTGCCGAAAGCCTCGGCCGCGTCTCGGGACCGTCTGGCGCAGCGACCAGATTGGGTCTTCCGGCGCGCACGCTTGATTCAAAGATCAAGCGTTTGAGAATCAACAAATACCGCTTCAAGAACCCCCAGCGCGAGCTGACCCGAGAGTGGTAATGCGGCAGGCGCGAGAGCATGAAGTAGACCTGTGTCTGCACTTCGACTTCTGTGGCCGCGACGGCGGCCGAGAAGCAAGGGGTGTAAGTTGTTGTGCTGTTGTACGTTGAATTGGCGGGGCCGACGGGGCTCGAACCCGCGACCTCAGGCTTGACAGGCCTGCGTGCTAACCAACTGCACCACGGCCCCGCTCGGGCGTGGACGATACTCGGAAGAACGACGGATCCTACACGAAGTCGCGGCGGGACTCAAGGGTGCCGTGGCGCTGGTGGGGGAGGGGGCGGACACCCGCCGCGCCGCGTTCTGGGGTCCGCGGGCATCATCCGGGGCGCGAACAGGGCCCCTTTACAAACGGGCCCTGGGGGGTATAACTCGGTCAGCCTTACCCCGCCGGCCTGCCCGGCGAGGCGAGAAGGAGGGGCGTCATGAGGTCCACCCGTCGTGGGAGCATTGTGCTGGCTGCCGTGGTCATGGCGTTCGCGGGCGCGGCTCAGGCGCGGGAGCTCACCCTCGACCAGCGCGTGAACTGCGAGCGGGTCGTGGAAGGCGTCTACTGGCGCTACCGGATCTGGCCCTCGGGGAACCCGGGGGCGAAACCCGATCTCGCGGCCGTCCTGAGCGAGGACGCGCTGCGCGCGAAGGTAGACATCTCTCTGCGTCAATCCGCGGCCCTCGAAATGTGGGGCCGACCGATCACGGCGGACGATCTCCAGGCGGAGATGGACCGCATGGCGCGCGACACACGCAGTCCCGAGAGGCTCGGCGAGATCGTCTCCGCGCTGCACGACGATCCGCTGCTCGTTGCCGAGTGCCTCGTCCGTCCGATCCTCGCGGACCAGCGCGTTGGCGAGCTCCTCGATGCCGACCGGGCGTTCGCGGATTGGTGGGCCACTGAGGGAGAGTCCGTCCCCGCGCAGATCGTCACCAGCGACGCCTTCACGCCGATGGCCCTTTCGACCACGTCCGCGTGCACGAACGACACGTGGACGCCGACGAGCCAGGCGGGAACGCCCATGGCACGTTACGGCGGCGTCAGGATCTGGACCGGGAGCGAGGTCATCGTCTGGGGAGGCATCTGGCCGCTCAACGGCCAGCCTCTCAACAACGGCGGACTCTACGACCCGGCGACAGACTCCTGGAGACCCTTCACCACGGGTCCTCAGGGCTACCCGGGAGGCGGAGGGCTCACCGGAGTCTGGACGGGAACGCGGATGATCGTCTGGGGGGGCGGCTACTCCGGGGACTTCAACGCCGAGGACTGGAACAAGGGAGGCCGCTACGATCCCGCCGCGAACGCATGGCAGGCGACCTCGCTGGGGGAGAGCGTCCCCTCAACGCGTATGAATCATTCCGCCGTCTGGACCGGAACGAGGATGATCGTCTGGGGTGGCGGCCGCATCAATAGCCAGACCACACTGAACACGGGGGGCATCTACGATCCCGCCACTGACACCTGGGCTCCGACCAGCATCGGCCTCACCTGCTCCGGGGGAACGAACCCGGGGCAGATCTGCAACACGAGCGCGGAGTGTTCAGGAACCTGCACGGGCGGCGCGACGCCGGGCGAAGCGTGCCAGGGAGAGGTCGACTGTGCGGGCCGCTGCCACAACAACATCTCCATTTCGTGCTTGACCAATACCGAATGCCAGACGCAGGGTCTCGGTCTTTGCAACGCGCCCGCCCCGGGGAACTGCCCGAACGCGGGGAGCTGCCTCGACCTCGGAGGGGCCTACCATCCATTCGAGCGCGAGGGCCAATCCGCGGTCTGGACGGGGAGCCGCATGCTGATCTGGGGCGGAGCGACCACCGGTGCGCCTCAGCCGCGTACCAACACGGGTGCCCTCTACGACCCCGCAACCAACACATGGACCCCGACGAGCACGACCAACGCTCCCTCGCCGCGCTCTGGACACTCCTCGGTCTGGACCGGAACGGCGCTAATCGTCTGGGGGGGTGGGGGAACAAACACGGGGGGCCGCTACGATCCTGTCTCCGATACCTGGACTTCGACGAGCACCGGCGCGGGCGTCCCGTCGCCGCGCTCGGGGGCCGGAGCCGTCTGGACTGGCGACGAAATGATCGTCTGGGGAGGGAACGACTCCCTAAATACAGGAGGCCGCTACCGCCCGGCCACCGACACCTGGACGTCGACGAGCACCGGAGCCAATGTCCCCACGGGACGATCCACGAGCCTCGCCTGGACGGGGAGCGAGGTCTTCGTCTGGGGCGAGCTCAACAACAACACATCCGGGGCGCGTTATTGCGCGACGCCCGCCTGCGCGGTCGGAACCTGGTACTTCGATAGTGACGGCGACGGGTACGGGGTGTCCTCCGTCCCCGTCCTCTCCTGCACTCCGCCGCCGGGATATTCGGCCGCTTCGGGAGACTGTAACGACGCTGCCGCCGGCGTCCATCCCGGCGTCGCGGAGGTTTGCGGCGACGGCGTGGACAACGACTGCGACGGCATCGCGGACGATGCGACCGCGCTCGCGAGGACTTCCGCGATGAGCGTGACGGCGGCGGGGAGCATCTCCTGGTCGCCGATCACCGGCGCGAACGGATACGACGTGGTGCGCGGCAGTCTCGGCATCCTCGCATCGAGCCACGGGAACTTTGCGCTCGCCACAGCGGCGTGCCTGGGCAACGACCTCACGAGCACGAGCGTCTCCGACCCGGCCGTTCCGGCGACGGGCCAGGGCACCTGGTATCTCGTGCGCGGCGAGAACTGCGCGGGCCCCGGCACCTTCGACTCCGGGGCCGCCTCGCAGGTCGGCTCGCGCGACGCGGAGATCCTGGCGTCGGGTCACGCCTGTCCGTGACCGTGCCGTTTGCACCAGGGTAAGGATCCTGCCGGAAGCTGTAGGGACTTGACGAGTCTCCTGCGGATGGGGAATCCTGCCCTGACGTGAGCCAGCTGCATCTCCCGGCAATTTCAGCCTGAATGGAGACTCACTCGAGGAGGGGACATGAGAGCATTCTCTGCCGTCTTGCCGTACTGACGCTCTTCGGAATCGGCGTTTCCGTGGGATGGGTGCTTGCCAAGGGGAGCATGTCGAAAACGGAGCCGGCCCAGTATCAAGGCAAGGCACCGAAGGAGGCCGCGGCGGCGCTGCTCGAGACCGCGGCGCTCCAGGCGGGTGACGACACATGGCAGAACATCGCCATCGGGCGTGTCTACTACCTCTCCGGCGACAAGGCGAAGGGCGAGGAGTTCTTCAAGAAGGGGACCGCCAAGAAGCCGGGAAAAGACGACTGGCGCAGGATCAGCAGGGTCTATGGGGAGATGAAGGAATGGGACAAGGCCGCGACCGCCATGAAGACGGCCCTCGCCCTCGATCCGAAGGACGAAGCGTATCAAGCGGAGCTCGGGGCGATCCTCAATCTCAAGGGCGATCGAGCCGAGGCCGAATCCCAGTTCGACGCCTCCTTCAAGGCGAAGCCCGATGAATTCTGGAACACCATCAACGCGGCGGGGTCTTACGTGGGAGTGAGGCCGCAGTAAAGGGCTCTACTCTCACGCCTCCTTTCGCGGTATAAGAGAGGGACAATTCCAACGTCGTTGGAGGGCACCGAAATGAAGACCCTGAATCGCCTGCTTCTTTTCGTGGGACTCTCGCTCGTACCTGCGCTCGTCTTTGCAGCACAGGGCAGCGCGGTGGTTTCCGGTCTGGCAGTTGGAGACGAGAACACGTGGGGCCCCGCCTCGACGGAGATCTGCTCGGACGCGACGCCTGCCGGGATGGGATCGGATGCCGTGACGGCCCCGGACTGCGCGACGGAAGACGGCTCGGCGGGGAACATTGCCGCTCCCGTTTCGATGGACAGAAAGCCCGGCTGCAAGGCCTGCACCCAGCAGCCCTGGTGCGCGTGCACCTACCAGGGCCACCCGCGTGTGAGCTGCGATCCCTGCTGCTACCAGACGTACGCCGGCCAGATATGCACGAGCTGAGCTGCGCCATCACGAGCCGGATTGGTGGGCGGTACCGGACTCGAACCAGTGACATCCTGCTTGTAAGGCAGGCGCTCTCCCGACTGAGCTAACCGCCCGCAGATGGGCTGCGACCGAGCGCGAACTCTATCACGCGGATCTTGCGTGGACCACGGCGCGGGAACGAGGTCCTTGCAGATGCCTTCGGCCCACGATGGAGTGGAGTGACGTGCTCGACCTAGGGGCACGAAGGTGTGTTCAGACGCGCCGCGGAGCCGCAGAGGCCCGAGGGCGCGGAGCCGCCGACGTCTCCTCCCGAGCTGGTGCGTCCCCACGAACCCTCCATGCCTGTCTCGTTCTCCGCGGTGACGATGAACCAGAGGCTCCCAGGGGGCGTTCCGGTCCACGACGCGATCCCCGAGGTGCCGATCGCGCACTTCGCGCCGCCCACCGCGTAGGACGAGACGGCGGACAGCGGACCGTAGAGCAGGTGATAGCCGGCCGCCGGGCAGGTGGCGGCGTCCCAGACGACCTGGATCGCCGATCCGGTGGGATCGAGCCTCGCGGCATGCATCGCCGAGCCGAACGATCCGTCGGGGACGGGAGGAGGCACGCTCGGGGGCGGGCAGCTCTCGTTGGTCCTGAGCGACCACGAGTCGAGCGTCCCCAGGCCCTGGAAGTCGATGTCGACGACCTTCAGGGTCCAGGTCCCATGGGCGTTGCGGCCGTCGAAGGCCGAAAGAGGCGTGTCCGGACGATACGATCCCGTGAACGGCGCTGTGCCCGCCGAGATCGGCGTCGGGGCCTCGTCGTCGAAGACCGTATGCGTGAAGTCGTGCCCGATGCCTCCGTGGTATCCGGTGAGGTCGGCCGTCGTGCCGTCCGGAGCGGTCAGTGTGATCAGCAGGTTGGCGTCATAGGTCTCGGTGACGTTGATCTCGGCGTCGACGTCCTCCAGGACCTTGTTCTGAGCCACGAATACGGTGCTGGTGACGCCGGTCTGGCTATTGTTGGGGATCTCGAGGGGGCCGTCGGTGGCCGCGTAGACCTGTTGCTGGCCGGAGCCGAAGGCATAAGAGCCGCCCCCGCCGGGGCTCGAAGCGGTGTTGGTCGCCGCGTCGGACGACTGGACATTGTAGGCGTACGAGGTGCAGGGGGCGAGGTTCGCCAGGTTCACGCGGTGGGAGGTCACGAGCGCGGGGTCGGAGGCCGTGAGCGGTCCGGGGGTGCCCTGCCCGTAATGGACGACACTCGTGGCGGGCTCGTTCGTGCTCCAGCTGATGAGCGCCGGCGAGGAGCGTGAGAAGAGCACGTTCGAGAGGACGGGGACCGTGCAATCGATCGAAGATGTGCGTACGACCTGCACGTTCGGGGTGCCGCACGCGGAGGCGTCGACGTAACGTGCCGTGAGCGTGTCCAATGGCGACACCGAAAGCTTCCCGTCACCATGGACTGGGGCGCCCGTGAAGGTCGGGAACGTCCCGGTGAAGCGGCCGGGCTTCGCGGCGCTCTCCGTGAGCACCACGTTCTCGGGTGTGGACTCGGTGGTCGAAGCGATCGTGATCGTTGCGGAGCCGCTTCCGGCGAGGTCCAGGTCGTCCAGCCGCATGCCGACGCTGTCGTTGCAGCCGAAGGCCGCGCGCTCGAACACCACGTCGCCGCCGCAATTGGGAACGGGGAGGAGCCTGGGTCCCAGAAGCTCGCACACTTCGTTGTTGACGTTGGCGTCGTGCTTGTGCGACACGTCGTACCAGAGGACGACCCGTTTCGATCCATCGAGCGCTTCGCCGTTCACCCAGCTGTCCGCGTTGATGGTCGTATCGATGGGAGCGTTGGGGTCGTCGATCTCGAAGGCGTGCCAGGCCAGCGCCCAGTAGTCGCCCTTGGCGTAGGCGTCGCCGGTGGCGGATCCATCCCCCGCGTTCGGCCTGACGATGTACTCGGTCCCCGTCTGGGGATTGCGGATCCGCCAGAGATCCTTGTCGCCTCCGATCCTCGGCCGGATGAACTTCCCCTCCAGCGAGATCGGGTCGTACTGGCCGGGGACCTGGGGGTTGAGCCGCTGGATCGTGTTCCATCCCGTGCCCGGATCGCCGGGGGCGCCTCCGATCGCCCATTCGAAGCGCCAGTAGGCGTGGTGCGTATGGACGTTGCACGTGCAGGGGTTGGCCGTGGCGGCGAAGCCGAAGATCGGCTCGATCGTGCCGTCGAGATGCAGCCGGTATTCAATGATGTACCGGTACCAGCCGGCGCTCGTTTCGGTGACGATCCAGAGAGCGTCGCCTTGATCGTGAATCGCGACGCCTTTGAAGTTCCCGTCGTCGGTGGGAAGAGTGCCCTCGCAGATCGTGGACGGGGGCGTTCCCCCGCTCGTCACGCGAATGCCGGGAGAGACGTCCGTCCCCGTCGCCTTGAAACAGTCCTCGTAGTACAGGATATCCCTATAGGGTCCGCAGCCCGAGGACCCGTCGTACTTCACATTGAGGACCGGCACCTCGGCCCTCTGCAGGATGAGCTCGTTCTTGTAGAAGACATTCGTGAGTTCGAGCCCCGTTCCGTCGGGCTGAACGCTGGTGGTGCAGTCGGGGTGGCGGACGTCGAGCTTCCACACGGGATTCGGGGCCGGCCACTCGACGTGATAGACGGGGCACGATCCGATAGGGGAGAGGCACCCCGACGCCGGAGGAGGATTGCATACGAGCAGGGAGGCGCTTGATGTCGGAGGCGCCCCGGAGGCGTATCGGACGACCCTGCGCAGCGGGAGATCGACGGAAACGACCTCGTTCGACAGGAGCACACGAGCCTTCGGCGAGGCGGCCATGATGCCGATGTTGACCAGGCGGCGGCCCGTTGCGTCGACGGTGATCGAGGGCATGGCGTCATAGATCGTGCTCGCGCCCTCCAGGAGGGCCCGGGCCCACCGCGGGTCCCCGGCGATCGTCTTCCGAGCCTCCTCGATCTCGTCGGGCGTCGCGAAGAGAGACGCGCTCGAAATCCTGCGCGACAGCTCGCGG
>Ga0207644_10000118_pt1 | contig 58554 bp, 61 predicted proteins | sample KBSS73metaG_FD_184326 | JGI IMG/M metagenome (GOLD analysis project Ga0207644, IMG submission 184326) | Switchgrass rhizosphere microbial communities from Kellogg Biological Station, Michigan, USA - KBS S7-3 metaG (SPAdes) (version 2) | ecosystem: Host-associated > Plants > Roots > Rhizosphere... | reverse complement strand
AAGCAGGCTCACCAGCGCAAGAGCCACGATCACTCGCTTCATTGATTCGTTTCCTTCGTTGCACCGTCGCCGACAGCCGGGATATCCGGAACCTCGATGCCCAGCGATGCCGCCATTTCCTTCGCACGCGACCGGATCGAGCGCGGGACCTTCTCATCCTTTGCCATTGCGGCGAAAATAGGAGCGGCCAGCTCGGGCTTGCGCTCTTTCATATAGGCCATCGCCAGCATCTCGCCGGCGCTGCCGAACCACGCCTTGCCGCTGACAGCGAGCGGCTTCATCCGGTCGACCACCTGCGCGGGCGGCAAGGTGTCGAATTGGAGGGCGGTCTGCCGGATCAGCGCCAGGTCGCGATATGGCTGCGCGAGATCGTCATCCTGCGCGACCTGGGCAAATGCCTGGATCGCGACGGGATCCTTGCCTTCCTTGATAGCGACATCTGCCTTGGTCAGCAGCGCGGCGGCGCGATAGGCTTTGTTGCCGTCCCTGGCGAGCGCGTCGAGACGCGCGTTGATATCCTTGGTCTTGCCCGAATCCAGGTCGTCGAAAATCTTGGAAAGCGTCTCGGCCTGCTGGTCCGCCTGGGTTTCCTGGTAATGCTGCCACCACAGATAGCCGCCGACAGCCGCAAGCAGGAGTAGAAGCGCGACAGCGATCATGATGCCGAAGCGGCCGAAGAAGCCGGTCAGCTGCGCACGGCGAAGCTCCTCATCGACTTCGCGGTAGAAGGTTTCGGAATCTTTTGGCGGCTGTGCCAATCAGTCTCTCCAGTCCCCGAATTCAATCGCGCCACATCCATATGCGCAGCTTCACCCGGTCAAACAGAGTGAAGATGAACAGAATATGGGCGTCCGGCGTGCTCTATCACGCAACGGCCCAAACGGAAGGGCTCACGTCTTGCGCCGGTAAATCTGTTCCTCTCCCGGGAAAGCGCGCGCGCGTACCTCCCCGGCATAAGCAGCGGCGGTCGCGCCTATGCGTGATGCAAGATCGTCATAGCGTTTCACGAAACGCGGCGTCCGCTCGAACAGGCCGAGCATATCCTCGGCCACCAATATCTGTCCGTCGCATTGTGCGGAGGCACCGATGCCAATCGTCGGGCAGGCCACGGCCTTGGTCACCGCGACGGCAAGTTCCTCGATCATTCCTTCGAGCACCATTGCGAAACATCCGGCCGAATCCACCGCCTTGGCATCGGCGAGGATCTTGGCGGCCTCCTTGTCGTCGCTGCCGCGCGCGCCATAGCCGCCGAGCATATTGACCGCCTGCGGCGTGAGCCCGACATGGCCGATCACCGGGATGCCGCGCCGCGTAAGGAACGAGATGGTTTCGGCCATCGCCTCGCCGCCCTCGATCTTCACCGCGGCCGCGCCGGTTTCCTTGAGCACGCGCGCCGCACTCTCGAACGCCTGCGCCGGGCTGGCTTCGTAGCTGCCGAACGGCATGTCGACTGCGACCACCGCATGCCAGGACCCGCGCACGACCGCGGCGCCATGCGCGCACATCATGTCGAGACTGACCGGGATGGTGGAAGGCAGGCCGTAGATGACCTGGCCAAGGCTGTCGCCGACGAGGAGGAGGTCGCAATGCGGATCGAGCAGCTGCGCCATGCGCGTTGTATAGGCGGTGAGTGCGACGATCGGATCGCCGCCCTTGCGCGCCTGCAGCTTGGGGACCGTGAGCCGCCGAATGGGGGCCGGAGTCGGAGTCGCGCGGCTGGTGGCGGTTTCGATCGTGTAGGTGGACATGTGCGACTGGCTAATCCCTGGGCGCCGCAAAGGCAAACCCGCGACGACGCCCGAGGCCCCCTAGCGATCGAACAGAGCGGCGTATTTCTGCGGATCGAAGCCGACGAGCAATTCGCCGCCCGACTCGACGACCGGCCGCTTGATCATCGATGGCTGCGCTTCCATCAGCGCGATTGCCTTCTGCTCATCCACATCCTGTTTCTCCGCATCGGGCAATTTGCGGAACGTCGTGCCGGCGCGGTTGAGCAATAGCTCCCAACCCGCCTTGGCGGTCCAGGTCCGCAGCGTGTCGAGGCCGATGCCGGCGACCTTATAGTCGTGAAACGCGTAATCGATTCCATGCGAATCAAGCCATGCACGGGCCTTCTTCATCGTGTCGCAATTCTTGATGCCATAGACGGTGACGGTCACGTCGTTCCCCTGCACTCCAGCCAGCTGGATGGCTATCCCACTGCGCGGAGCGGGCACAAGCCGGGAAAATTAAACTATCTGGTTGACTTTCCGTCGTGCGGACTCATATTATACCATATGGTTGAACGACTCGACATCACTTTCCAGGCGCTGGCAGACCCGACGCGGCGCGGCATGCTCGCCAATCTGGCGCTCGGCGAGAAATCGATCGGCGAGCTGGCAAGCCCGTTCGCGATGACCTTCGCCGGCGCCGCCAAGCACGTCAAAGTGCTTGAAAATGCGGGGCTGCTGTCACGTCGCAAGGTCGGCCGCACACAGCTTTGTACCCTGCAGCCTGGCCCGCTCGCCGAAGCGGACAAATGGTTGCAGCAATGGGAGGCCTTCTGGACGGCAGGGCTCGACCGGCTCGAAACTCTGATCAAAGCGGAAAAGGACGAAGCACAATGAAGGTCTTGGAGAAACTCTCCGCCGATACGATCCGGATGGAGCGGATATTGGACGCGCCGGTCGAGACCGTCTGGCGCTGGCTGACCGAACCCGATCTGCGCAAGCAATGGTTCGCCGGGGGCGCCGTGGATCCGCACGTGGGCGGCGAAATCGCGCTGACCTTCGATCATGACAATCTTTCGGCGGATGATGTGCCCTATCCGGAACGTTATGCCGCTTCGAAGGGTGCCGTCGCGCGCGAACGGATCGTCAGCTTCGAACCACCGCATGTTCTCGCCTTCAGCTGGGATGGGGGCAAGGAGGGCGTGGCGCGCTTCGAACTGTTCCCGGATGGCGATCGCACCCGCCTCGTTCTCACGCACAGCGGCATCACCGGTCCCGGACCGATGGCCAATTTCGGCGGCGGCTGGAATTCGCATCTCGCAGTGCTGCAGGCGAAATTGGCGGGCGAAACGGTGCGCGATTTCTGGGCACTGCACGCCAAATCGGCAGCCGCTATCAAGGCGGCGCTCGCCGATTAGACAATATTATTGACTATCAAATTAGCGGACATTATTTTAGCGGCATGGACCAAGGCGAATGCCGCACAGATATCGTCACGCCCGCGCTGCTTCGCCATGCGCGAACAACCTACGGCAAAGCGATGCGGCGGGCGTTGGACGATGCCGGTTATGACGACATCCCCGGCAACGGCCTCTACGTGATCGGCGGACTGGCATTGGGCGCCGATGACGTGCCGCTTGGCGCGCTGATCCGCGACCTTCGCATTTCCAAACAGTCGGCGGGGCAGTTGGTCGATACTCTGGTCGCGCGCGGCTATCTCAAGCGCACGATCGACACCGGCGACCGGCGCAAGCTCAACATCATGCTGACCGAGCGCGGCAAGGCTGCCGCCGCTGTGCAGGACGATGCGCGCGCGCAAATCGACCGGGAACTCGGCGCTCGGGTCGGCGAAGAGACCGGTGGCGGCGATGCGCCATGCCTCGCGACGTTGATCGATATCGGCCGGGATGAGCCCGGCGACCACGACGCGGACGGCTGACTTTCTGTTCGAACAAAGGAGTGGGAATGATGGAGGACGAGCGGGCGATCCGCGAAGTAGTCCGGAACTGGATGGATGCCACGCGTGCCGGCGATACAGCCAAAGTTCTCTCGCTGATGACCGAAGACGCGGTCTACATGGTGCCCGGCAAGGAGCCGTTCGGACGTGAAGAATTCGAACGGATATCCGATGCATCGGACAGGCCGCAGATCGATGGGACCAGCGAGATCGTCGAGCTGAAGCTGCTGGGTGATTGGGCCTTCATCCGCAATCACATCGACCTGACCATCACGCCGCCGTCGGGCAAGGTCATGCGGCGGAGCGGCTACACGCTGACCCTGCTGCGCAAGGAATCCGACGGCTGCTGGCGGCTTGCGCGCGACGCCAATCTGTTGACGCCGGATTAGCCTGACCTCAAACCAGAATGCTGCCCTCGAGCTGCAACAGAAATTGCTTCGCCTCGAGGCCTCCAGCAAAACCGGTCAGGCCGCCATCGGCACCGATCACCCTGTGGCACGGCGCGACGATCGAGATCGGATTGCGGCCGTTGGCGGCGCCGACGGCACGAGTGGCGGTGGGGCTGCCGATGCTGCGCGCGATATCGGCATAGCTGCGCGTCTCGCCGAACGGGATGGCGAGCAGCGCATTCCACACTTTCTTCTGGAAGTCGGTACCACGGAAGTCGAGCGGCAGGTCGAACATGTGGCGGCTGCCTGCGAAATATTCCTCGAGCTGGCTGATCGCGCGCCGCAGATGCGGGTGATCCGGCTGGTCGACCGGTGCGCCAACGCGCACCCGGTCGGGATTGTCCTTTTCCCACAATATCGCGACGATTCCGTCATCGCTTGCAACGATCGTGAGTGCCCCGACCGGCGACGGCATGGTCGCAGTTACGTCGGTCATGTCCGTCATCGCCGCACCGGTCGCGGACGGCGCGGCTCGCCGAGCGCGCATTCGAGCGCAGGGTTCCAGTCGCCAAGCCGCGCCGCCGCCGAAAAAGTGCTTTCCAGAAATGTCATGAGCATCGCGTCGGGATCGGACGCCGCGCGCACTGCCGCATAGGGCAAAAGCCATTCGCCGAGATCCGTTGAAAAATATGCCTCAGGCGGTGCGACGGCAGCCTCACCGAAACCGGCGGGAGCGGGGTAAGCGTAGGAATAGAAGCACGCCTCCGGCACGCGTGCATCGCCTGGCCAGAAGCCGGCGCTGCTCACCTCCTGGTCATAGGCTTCGCGCGTCACTGCATCGGGCAGGCCCGGAACGCCGCCGGGATGAATCGGCGCCGGCCGCCCGGAAAAGCGCGTGACGGCCAGATCGAAGCTGCCCCAGAAAAGATGCACCGGACTCGCCTTGCCGATGAACGCCGTGCGGAACCGCTTGAATATGCGATCGATCGACAACAACGCCCGCCACCAGCGCTGCACGGCGGCGGCGTCATAGGATCGGTGAACCTCGTCTTCGGTGAAGCGGATTGGATCGGGCACCTCATTGGGCATGGTATCGAATGCCGGGTCGACGCCGATCGATCGGAGCGCGCTGGTCAACCGGCGATAGAACTCGGCGACGCTAATCTGCTCCAGCGGAAATGTTGCTGCGTCGGCACCGGAGTTGCGGATCACAAGCTTGTGGCCGACCAGATCGAACTCGATCTCGAAGGCACTTAGGGCCGAATGGATCATCGACGTCCCGACGCCGCGCGCGGTGACGTACAGCGGCACGTGCCAGCCATGATTGAGCCAAGGCTCGTGCCAGAGCCGCACCTTGCCGACCATTTGCGTCCAGAGCTGCAGCGTCGCGGCCGTGTCGCGCCACGCGCCATAATCCAGTTCGGGCCATTGTTCGGCGCCGGTCACGTCATTCCCACTCGATCGTGCCGGGCGGCTTCGAGGTATAGTCGTAGACGACGCGGTTGATGCCCTTCACTTCGTTGACGATGCGCGTCGCGACGCGGCTGAGGAAAGCCGGATCGAACGGAAAGACGTCCGCGGTCATGCCGTCGGTCGAGGTCACGGCGCGCAATGCGCAGACATTGTCGTAGGTGCGATCGTCGCCCATCACGCCGACGGTGCGGACCGGCAGCAGCACGGCGAAGGCCTGCCAGATCGCATCGTACAGGCCGGCGCCGCGGATCTCCTCGAGATAGATGGTGTCGGCCTTGCGCAAGGTGTCGCAGCGCTCGCGCGTCACCTCTCCCGGAATGCGGATGGCAAGGCCGGGACCCGGGAATGGATGACGGCCGACGAACGCCTCGGGCAGCCCAAGCTCGCGGCCGAGCTCGCGCACCTCGTCCTTGAACAATTCGCGCAGCGGCTCGACCAGCTTCATGTTCATGCGCTCGGGCAGGCCGCCGACATTGTGGTGGCTCTTGATCGTGACCGAGGGGCCGCCGGTGAAGCTGACGCTTTCGATCACGTCGGGGTAGAGCGTGCCCTGCGCAAGGAACGCGGCACCGCCGATCTTGCGTGCTTCCTCCTCGAACACGTCGATGAAGGTCTTGCCGATGAACTTGCGCTTGGCCTCGGGGTCGGTCACGTCCTTGAGGCCGCCCAGGAAGAGGGTCTCGGCGTTCACGTGGACGAGCGGGATATTATAGGCGTTGCGGAACAGGCTGACGACCTGCTCGGCCTCGTTGGCGCGCATCAGGCCATGGTCGACGAACACGCAGGTCAGCTGGTCGCCGATCGCCTCGTGGATCAGCACCGCGGCAACCGCCGAGTCGACGCCGCCGGAAAGCCCACAGATTACTTTGCCCTTGCCCACCTGCGCGCGGATCTCGGCGATCTTGGTCGCGCGGAATTCGGCCATCGTCCAGTCGCCCGACAGGCCGCAGACGTGGCGGACGAAATTGGCGATCAGCTTGCCGCCGTCGGGGGTGTGCACGACCTCCGGGTGGAATTGCACGCCGTAGAATTTCTTCGCGTCGTTGGCGGTCGCGGCGAACGGCGAGCCCGGCGAGTGGCCGACGATTCGGAAGCCGGGCGGCAATGCCTCGACCTTGTCGCCGTGGCTCATCCAGACCTGGTGCCGCTCCCCCTTGCTCCACAGCCCGTCGAACAGAGCGCAATCATCGGCGATCTCGAGGAAGGCGCGGCCGAACTCGCTATGGTCGCCGGTGACGACCTTGCCGCCGAGCTGGTCGGCCATCAATTGCTGCCCGTAGCAGATGCCGAGCACCGGAACGCCGGCCTCGAACAGGTCGACGGAAGCGCGGGGGCTTTCCGCCAGCGTCAGCGATGCGGGGCCGCCCGAGAGGATGATTCCGCTCGGCTTGATCCGCGCCAGCGCCTCGGCGGCGCGGTTGAACGGAGCGATCTCGCTGTAGACGCCGGCTTCGCGGACCCGCCTGGCGATGAGCTGCGTCACCTGGCTGCCGAAATCGACGATCAGGATGGATTCGGACGGCTGGACGGACATCGGCTCTCCGGCTTTGAGGCTGGGATGATGCGTCGCGGACTTAGCACTCCGGTCGCCGCTGTGAAGCCTTTAGTTTGCCGGCGGCAGCGCCATCCCCGTCCATTGCGCGATGAACGCCCACATGTCGGCATATTCGTCGATGATCTTGTCGGTCGGCTTGCCCGAGCCGTGCCCGGCGCGAGTCTCGATGCGGATGAGGTGCGGCCGGTCGCCGATGTCGGCCGCCTGCAGCGCGGCTGCATATTTGAAGCTGTGCCCGGGCACGACGCGATCGTCGGTGTCGGCAGTCGTCACCAATATCGCCGGATAGTCCGTGCCGGAGCGGATATTGTGATAGGGCGAATAAGCGTAGAGGCGCCTGAAGTCGGCCTCCTTCGAAGGATAGCCATAATCGTCGACCCAATAGCGGCCGGCGGTGAAGCGGTCGAAGCGCAGCATGTCCATCACGCCAACGGCCGGAAGCGCGGCGGCGAACAGATCGGGGCGCTGGTTGACGACCGCGCCGACCAGCAGGCCGCCGTTCGAGCCGCCGTTGATCGCGAGCTGGTCCTTGGTCGTGATGCCCTGCGCGATCAGATATTCGGCCGCGGCGATGAAATCGTCGAACACATTCTGCTTGTTGGCGAGGCGGCCGGCATCGTGCCAGGCCTTGCCATATTCGCCGCCGCCGCGAAGATTGGCGAGCGCGAACACCCCGCCCTGCTCGACCCAGGCGAGCTGCGTCACCGAAAATGCCGGAGTCAGCGAAACGTTGAACCCGCCATAGCCGTAGAGCAAGGTCGGCGCGGCAGCGGTCAGCGGCCGGTCCTTGCGGTGGACCAGGAAGATCGGGATCCGCGTGCCGTCCTTGGACGCGTAGAAACGCTGCTCGACCGCGATCCGGGAGGGATCGAAGGCGACCTTGGGCTGCGCGAATAGCGACGTCGCGCCGGTGGCGCTGTCGTAGCGGAAGATCGTCGTTGGATAGTTGAAGCTGGTGAAAGCGAAGAAGGTCTCGGGGTCGCCGGCATCCCCGTCGAAGCCGGCGGCTGTGCCGATGCCGGGCAAAGCCACGACACCCTTGGGCTTGCCGTCGAGGTCGAAGGTACGGATCTCGGTCTTCGCATCGACCATATAGGAGGCGATCAGCCGGTCGCCGACGATGGATGCGCCGTCGAGCGTCGCTGCGTCCTCGGCGACGATCTCGCGAAGGTCGCCGACCGGCCGGCGGATGTCGGTCGCGACGATCCGGAGCCGCGGCGCGTCGCGGTTGGTCGACCAATAGAAGATGTCGCCGCGATTGCCGAGATAATGCCAATTGTCCTTGAGGCCGGTGACGAAGCGAAGCGGCGCCGCGCCCGGCCGCGTCAGGTCGATCAGCGTGATGTCATAGGCCTCGTCGGTGCCCTGCGACCCCGAGACGATCAGCCAGCGGCCGTCGTCGGACACCTCGGCGCTGTTGTTCAGCTTCGGCCGGTCGGGTTCGGCGAAGATGAGCGTATCGGCGCCTTGCTGCGTGCCGAGCCGGTGAAAATATATGGCGTGATTCTCGTTGAGCGACTGAAACTGGTCGCTGCTCTCAGGCTCGGGAAAGCGCGAATAATAGAAACCCGAGCCATCCTTCGCCCAAGCGAGCCCGGAATATTTGACCCATTTGACCTCGTCGTCGAGTGCGCGGCGGGTGTCGACGTCGAGCACCTTGAGCGTGCGCCAGTCGGTGCCGCCGTCCTGCACGCCGTAGAGCAATTTCCTGCCGTCCTCCGACACGACCCATTCGGCGAGCGCGGTGGCGCCGTCCTTCGACCAGCTGTTGGGATCGATCAGCAGCCGCGGCGCGGCGTCGAGCGTATCGCGGACGTAGAGGACGGCCTGGTTCTGGAGACCGTCGTTCTTCGAATAGAAATAGCGACCGCCCTTCTTCTCGGGAACGCCGAACCGTTCGAAATCGAAGATCTGCTTGATGCGCTTGCGGAAGAAGGCGCGGCCGGGGAGCTGGTCGAGATAGGCCTCGGTGACCGCATTCTCGGCCGCCACCCAGTCGTGGACGCGGGCATCGGTGCGGACATCGTTTTCGAGCCAGCGATAGGGATCCGCGACCGGCACGCCGAACTGCGGTTCGACCAGGTCGACGCGCTTGGTCTTCGGATATTCTATCGGCATCGGTTTGACGGGTGCGGCAGAGAGCGATCCAAGGCCAAGGGCTGCGATGAGCGGAACGAGGCCCTTGAAGATCATCGCCGGCCGCGGATCAGGCTGCCTCGTCGAATTCGTCCTCGGTCTGCACCGGGCCCGAATCCTGGCCCTTGGCGGAGACGTCGCGGTCGACCAGTTCGATGACGGCGATCGCGGCCGCGTCGGAGGCGCGGATGCCGGCCTTGATGATGCGGATGTAGCCGCCGTTGCGCGCGGAGTAGCGGGCGGCGAGCACGTCGAACAATTTGACCAGCTGCGCGTCGTCGAGCAGCCGCGAATGCGCGAGGCGGCGGTTGGACAGGCCGCCCTTCTTGGCGAGCGTGATCAGCTTCTCGACATAGGGGCGAAGCTCCTTCGCCTTGGCGGTCGTGGTCGTGATCTGCTCATGCTTGATGAGCGCTGCGGCCATGTTGCGGAACATGGCGGTACGATGGCTCGAGGTACGCTGCAGTTTCCTGCCGCCGACGCGATGACGCATAGTTACTTCTCCGTTCGTTCAGGGGCCGTGCAAGGTACCCCGGACCAGGCGGACTTGGTGGGGAGCCGCCCTTATCCCTTTATTCTAGTTCAAGAAGGACTCCGGCAAAGCGCCGGAGGCGTTCTTGCAGAACCCGCCCGCTTCGCGCCCAAAGGGCCCGAAGCGTGATGACAGGCCGGATCAGTCCCCCGGACTGATCCGATCAGCCTGTCACCCCATCAATTCTTGTTCCAGCTTCTTCGCCATTTCCTCGATATTCTCGGGCGGCCAGCCCGGGATATCCATGCCGAGCCGCAGACCCATGGAGGACAGCACCTCCTTGATCTCGTTGAGGCTCTTGCGGCCGAAGTTCGGCGTGCGGAGCATCTCGGCCTCGGTCTTCTGGACGAGGTCGCCGATGTAGATGATATTGTCGTTCTTGAGGCAGTTGGCGCTGCGCACCGACAGCTCGAGCTCGTCGACCTTCTTGAGCAGATAGCGGTTGAGCTGGTTGGCATCGGCTTCGGATTCGACCGCGCTGACGGCGACGCCGATCGGGCCCGCGCTGACCGCAATACCGTCGTCGAAGTGCACGAACAGCTGCAGCTGGTCCTGCAGGATGCGCGCGGCATAAGCGAGCGCGTCCTCGGGGCTGACGGTGCCGTCGGTCTCGACAGTCAGGGTCAGCTTGTCATAATCGAGTTCCTGCCCGACGCGGGTGTTCTCGACCTTGTAGCTGACCTGACGGACCGGCGAATAAAGCGCGTCGACCGGAACCAGGCCGATCGGAGCGTCGATCGGACGATTGTTCGCGGCGGGGACGTAGCCCTTGCCGGTGTCGGCGGTGAGCTCCATGTTGAGCGTCGCGCCCTCGTCGAGATGGCAGATCACGAGATCGGCGTTCATCACCTCGATATCGCCGGTCGTGGCGATCTGGCCGGCGGTGACTTCGCCGGGGCCGGTCGCGGAAAGCTGGAGGCGCTTGGGCCCCTCGCCTTCCATGCGCAGCGCGATCTGCTTCACGTTGAGGACGATATCGGTGACATCCTCACGGACGCCGGCGAGCGACGAGAATTCGTGCAGCACGCCTTCGATGCGCATCGAGGTGACTGCCGCGCCCTGCAGCGACGAGAGCAACACCCGGCGCAGGCTGTTGCCGAGCGTGAGACCGAAACCGCGCTCGAGCGGCTCGGCGACGAAGGTCGCCTTGCGGCGGCTGTCGCCAGCCGATTTCTTCTCGAGAGCGTTGGGCTTCTTCATTTCCTGCCAGTTCTTTGCGTTGACGGCCATGATCTTCCCTTGATTTTGGGCGGGCTACGAACCCACCGTTCAAACTTCCATTCACTCAGGCCCCGGACCAGCCGGGAGCCCGTTATCGTTGCCGCATGATCTTACCGGAAAACCGGTATCCACTTTTCCGGATCATGCTCTTAAACACGACGACGCTTGGACGGACGGACGCCATTGTGCGGTATCGGCGTCACGTCGCGGATCGAGGTGATCTGGAACCCGACCGCCTGCAGCGCGCGCAGCGCCGATTCACGACCCGAACCCGGTCCCTTGACCTCGACTTCCAAAGTCCTGACGCCATGTTCGGCTGCCTTCTTCCCGGCATCCTCGGCAGCGACCTGCGCCGCGTAAGGCGTCGATTTGCGGCTTCCCTTGAAGCCCATCATCCCCGCCGACGACCAGGCAATCGCATTGCCCTGCGCGTCGGTGATCGTGATCATCGTATTGTTGAAGCTGGCGTTCACATGGGCGACGCCGGCCGTGATATTCTTCCTTTCGCGCCTGCGTATGCGCTGCGGTTCACGTGCCATATCGAAAATCCTGACTTACTAAGCTCGTTGACGCCGGTTTCAGCGAGGCTGCCCCGGCGGAGTAGATCGTCCCCCGGACGATCTACTTCTTCTTACCGGCAATCGGCTTGGCCTTGCCCTTGCGGGTGCGCGCATTGGTGTGCGTGCGCTGGCCGCGGACAGGGAGCCCCTTGCGATGGCGCAGGCCGCGGTAGCAGGCCAGGTCCATCAGGCGCTTGATGTTCATCGCCACTTCGCGGCGAAGATCACCCTCCACCGTGAATTCGGCGTCGATGGTCTCGCGGATCTGGAGCACTTCCTGATCGGTGAGGTCCTGGACGCGCCGGGCCGGTTCGATGCCAAGCTTGGTCGTGATCTGCCTGGCCTTGGTACGGCCGATGCCGTGGATATAAGTCAACGCGATTTCGACGCGCTTGTTGGTCGGGATGTTGACGCCCGCGATACGTGCCATTCGATTGTTCTCCTGCTCCACGGGAAGGCTGGCCACCTTCCCATCTCAGCGCTTATGAGCTCCCCAAACAAGCAAAGCCGACGCGCGCACGAGATGCGCCGCCGGGTGCCGGTCGGTGGGATGGCTGCGAGGTAAGGTCGCGCCTCCGGCTTGTCAAGCGGGAGACGCCGAGGGGATCGCGAAAGGCGCAAGAAGGCCGGGATGAGGGGCGATGACGGCGCAGGTTTGGTCGCGCGGGACGGGTTTCGGGCCGGATTCGGTCGGGTGAGGCGCAATTCGGTGGGGCGTCGAACGGGTGATTCGCGGCGCCGGCGGGCCGGGTGAAGTTGATGAAATTGAAGGTTGCCATGCCCTCGGCTTTTTGTGGGAAAAAGTGTGGGATTTGGGGGCGCGCAAAGGACTTGGGTGGACGGGTTGTGCGATCGATCCATCCCGCGCGCGTAGCGGAAAATTTCCTACATTGCAAGAAATGACGGATATGTCCGACCATCTAAGATCGCTCGGCGTTGGCAAGATTTGGGCCGTCAGCTGACTGTCCGCTCGCAGAAGCCTAATTGGCGAAATCGGACGTTAGTGCTCCCGACGCACGGACGACGTGGGCCCTAGGCGGGCGGTCTGCCTTCGGCAACTTCTGGCGGAATAAGGACGCACAGTCGCAGTCTCTGTCGCGAGACACATCCAGCGTCATGTGCCGAAGTCACGCCACCCCATTGCAGCCCTCGCCGATATTGTGTCCTGTGTTGGGATGAACGCGATCATCAATTCCATAAGCGACCGCGAGATGGCATCGGCAATCTGGTTGGCGGTCTCTGTGGCTTTTGTGCTGATCAACAAATCTACGCGCAGTAGCCTCGGCGTTGTGATAAGGGCGCTGTTTCAGCCTGCGCTTATCACACCACTTGGGATCGCCGCACTTTACGCTACCGGCGAGATTTCCCTGCTGAGCCATATGGGTTGGTGGTCAGTCGCGAACCTGAAAACCACCATCCTTTGGCTCGTGACATTCGCGTTCGTCACCATGTTCGAGGTGGCGACGGCCAAGAACCGCAAGTCGGGGCTCGGCAAGATCACGGCGGAAACCCTCAGCGCGGCGGTGTTGGTCACCTTCATCGCGGAACTCTACAGCTTCCCGTTGATCGTGGAGCTGATCGCCCTGCCGTTTGTCACCATCGTCTTCCTGATGGCGGAGATGGCCAAGCACAAAACAGAGCACATTTCCGTCGCCAAACTTATGGGCTGTCTCTCCGGCCTGATCGGATTTTCCTATATCGGGTTCAGCCTGTGGAAGTCGGTCGAACTGTGGCGCGAAACGTTCACATGGGCGAACTGGCTTGAACTAGTCATCCCGATCATTCTGTCAGTCGCCTTCCTGCCGTTCCTGTACGCGTGGCGGACCTACGTCGCTTACAATGAGATGTTCACGACCATATCGATCTTCGGGCTCGACAAGGCGCTGGTTCCCTATGCGCGGTGGCTGGCGATCACGCGCATTCGAACCGATCTCGATCTGCTGGAACGATGGGGAAAATCGATCCAGTCGACGCGCCCGGGGACCAAGGTCGAGCTGAAGCACACGTTGGCGGCGCTGCTGGCATTAAAGGAACGGGAAGCGGACCCTCCCACCGTGCCGCCAAACAAAGGATGGTCGCCCTATCTGGCGATGCAGTTCCTCGCGGACATGGGCGTGGAAACGGGCCATTATAATCACCGATACGAAGATGAATGGGGCGCTTCGGGCTCGATGCGCGAACTTGGGAAAGGTGACGGCATCTGGCGCAACAACATCGCCTACTACATCGACGGCACGGAACACTCGGCTACGGTTCTGAAGGTGAAGCTTAACGTCAACGTGACTGCCGACCGCACCGAGGCCGAGGATATGTTTATACTCCACGCTATGCACCTGCTGGAGCAGGCGGTGAGCTTCGACGCCGTGGAACGGCTCAAGATGCAGATCGCGTCGCTGAAGGATTTTGAGAGCGGCATTCCGTTCGGATCGGTGTCGCTGGCGCATGAGAATTTCGACGGCGGCGCCATCAAGGACGGGTACTCGCGGACGTTCACAGTGAGGCGGGGCGGATGAAGCGGGTGAATATCGAAAGGCTACTTGTGGTGAAGACCTTGTCTTGCATAGCGGTCCGGATTTCATGGATGGTATAGGCTGGGGGCAGCTACATGCGGATCGTGATCTACACTGGGCGGACCGAACCGGCGGACGCGGGGCCCTATCCCTATGTCCTGCTCTATCAGGATAATTGGAACGACTATGGCATGCGATCGCGCTTCGTTGCCGAACTGCGGCTGTCGGCAGACGAACACGTTGATCTCGGCGGCATGCGCATCGCGATTGGAAGGCACGGATTCCGCGCGGAGGTGCCGGAGACGCTGACGCGCTTGCCGCGCGGTGCCGCTTCGATGGGCGAGTCGATCGCATACTACACCAAACTGCGGTACGAAGTGCCCGAGCCCATCCGAAGGCGCTACCTGCGGCTGATGCGCGATCTGATTGCCGATCCAGCGCGCCGGGAAGGGCTGGAGGGCACGCCGTTATGGGAGGATTCCTTCCTGCGCGAGGCCAGCTCGCGTCACGCGCTCAAGCGCGCAGGCTGGTATTTCGGCCAGCCGACGGAGGATGTCGAACCCCCGGCATTCGAATTCTCAATGCGGGTTCGCGGCGCGGTGCGGCGGCATCGCCTCGATGTCGATTTTGGCCGATATTCCGAGTTGCCGCACCGCATCATGCTGCTGATCGGCCGCAACGGTACCGGCAAGACCCGCTGTCTTGCCGGTTTGGTCAGTGCGCTGGTACTCGAAGATGTGCTCATCGAGAGCACGATCGTTCGGCACACGCGCATCGACCCGGTGCCCGAGTTCAGCCGGATTATCGCTGTGTCCTACAACGCGTTCGACGAATTTCCCCGGACGCGGCAGCAGGAAGACGCGCCGCGCAGTTTCGGGGTCAAGCGCAAGTCGCGCCATTCGTACAAATATTGCGGGCTGCGCAACGAGCGCGGCACGATCGTCACCAGCGAGGTCGGCGCGATGCTCGACGATGCACTTGAGCCGGTCGCCGAAAGCTCGCGCGAAGATGTTCTGCAGCGCGTGTTGGCGCGGCTGCTCGGCCCGGAGCTCGCAGCCGCTCTGGTCGACGATGACGATCGTAAGAGCGCACTTGCCGCGCTCAGCGCCGGTCAGCGGCTGGTCGCGGCGATCTTCACCAACATCATCGGCTTCATCGAGGAGGGCTCGCTCATCCTGATCGACGAGCCGGAAACGCATCTTCATCCGGGCTTGTTGTCGAGCGTCGCGGCGGCGCTCGAGGACGTGCTCGGGGAATATGATTCCTATGCGATCGTCGCGACCCATTCGCCGTTCCTGCTTCAGCAGGTGCCAAGTCCCTTCGTGCGCGTGTTCCAGCGGATCGACGACGTCCCATTGATCGAGCCTTTGGCGATCGAGAGCTTCGGCGAAGATCTGGGCGAGCTCACGCGGCTGGTGCTGGGGCTTGCAGACCCCGAGCGCGATTTCACGGCCGTACTCGACGGATTGATGGAGCGCCACGGGTCTGCCGAGGCGGTGGAGGCCCTGTTTCCAGAGGGGTTGGGGCTGCAGGCCAGAGCCTATCTCTACGGCCTCGAAGACGACGCGGACGGCGATCTCTGATGCGCTATATCGGTCGCTATGTGCCCGCGGACACGCCCGGCTATGCCGCGCTCGCCGCAGCGTCGACCCCGGGCCGGCGGGCAGCGCTGGCGGCGCTCACCGGGCGCGTCGATGCCGCCGGTCGCCGCTACGCGGCTGCACTGCCCAATGTCCACCTGGTCGCCAAGGTCCGGCTTACGCTTGCGGAAAAGCTGACCCTCAATGATGGATATGACTCGCGCTCGGCGGCGGTGAAGCGTCTGCTCGAGGCGATGCGGGTTTCGCTGGCCGAAGGCCACCGCGAGCTATGCCCCTATTGCAGCCTCGACTCGACTTATCAACTGGACCATTTTCTGCCCAAGAGCGTGTACCCTGAGTTTTCGCTTTATGGCCCGAATCTGTTGCCGATCTGCGGGCGCTGCAATCAGATCAAGCTCAACTCCGTCGCAACGCCGGCGGGCAATCGCATTTTCGTCCTGCCCTCGGACGACGCGTTCCTGCGCGAGGACCTTCTGCTGGCGACGCTGGCGATGCATCCGGTCCCGCGTTTCACCTTCTCGGTCGATCCGGCTGCGCCGATCTCTGCCGTCGAGCGCGCCCAGGTCGAACGGCATTTCAAGCGCCTCCAGCTCGCCTCGCGCTACCGACGGCGTGCCAACGCCTTGCTGAAACCATGGAAAGCTGCGGTCGCGAAGGGCGGCGGGCGCGAGCGCGTCGCGCGCAAGCTTATCCTTTCGGGATTGCGTGCCGCTACGAGCACCGGTCCCAATAATGGCTGGGAATTGGCCATGTTTCGAGCGATCCTTCGCCAGCGGCACGCGTTCAAGCAATGGTTGCTGGCCTAGGCACCGCTGCGGCCGTAGATAGCCGGGGAGCTTCCTCCCCTTGAGGAAATCGCTTTGGCGCCCCGTGACAAAGCGCGGCTGGCGTTAGTAGCGCTACGGGTCAAAATCTCCCATCAACACGCTTCGATGTCCTGGCGTCGAGGTAGCACTGTGCGGCGGGTCGATACCGAGGGTTGAACTAACTTCTACCGGTCGACCATGCGCAATACGGGCCCACTTCGCGCCCCAGGCTCTGGCATTGTCGGTTGCCGGAGCAGAATGGCATCGAGTTCACCCAACGGCACATGAAGCTGTGCTGCAATCTGTTCACGTGTGATCTTCTCACGCCACAGGGCTTCAAAGACCTGGGGCCATAGTGCTGACAGCTCAGGCGGGAGACCTTCCGGTTCAATCCGTCGATAACCCCGGCTCGACATTTCGACGTTAAGGCTACGGTTCTGCCACTCGCTGACAATGCCCAGCTTATGAAGGCGGTAGTTGAGTGCGGCGACCGACACACCCCAACGGCTCTTAGCTTTAATCAAGGCGTCGAGATCGGTGACGTAGCGGATGCGACTGCTGACATCGTCCGAGGGCATGAGAAAGGCTGAGGCGAAGCGATCGGCTTCGCTCTCGGCCTGTCGGCTGTCCTGCGGCGCCCCATGCTTATGCATGACCAGATGACCAAGCTCATGTGCGGCATCGAACCGGCTGCGTTCGGTAGACTTGAAAGTGTTGAGAAACACGAACGGCTGCTCGCCACGCCAGCACGAGAAGGCGTCCACATTCTTAGTTTCTTCGCACAGCGAAAATACCCGAACGCCCTTGGACTCGAGCAGTCTGATCATGTTGGAAACAGGCTGCTCGCCCAGTCCCCAATTTGATCGGACGATCTGCGCAGCATGTTCCGGGCCGGCATCGCCATGAAGTGTCGGGACATCGCTATCCGGCAAATTGAACCGCTCCGCGATCCAGTCATGAAACAGATACGCAATGGCGCCGGAAGACAGCGCGGCGTCCTTCTCCTTGGCTGTCATTGACGACAGGCTGCGGAAGCTTGCAGCCTCAGCCGGCAGCTCGTCGATGTCGCCGCTGAAGAAAAACGGCACCGGAAAGGAGAGCGCGTGCGCCAACGCTTCCACCGTCTCGCCCTCCGGCTCATTCACGCCATTTTCTAGGCGCGAGATCGTAACGGGAGATACGCCGACAGCAGCCGCAAGCGCACGCGCCGTAAGCTTGCGCCGCTTGCGGGCCAGGATCAATCGCTCCGAATTAAACACGGCACTCATCAACTTTTCCGAGAAACGGTCACCTCATACTCGGCCGGCGGCTCGTCATCGTCCGCGACCGGCCGAGCGGCGTCCCACCCGCCCTTCGTAACCAGCAGGATCCGCTCATGGAATCCGTCATATTGCTCTTCATTGATCGCGATCGGGCACGACAGTTCGACGCGCACATCGTCGCCATCAGCATAAACGAAGAGAACCCAGGTCGTTGCGGTGATCTCGGCGACTTCCTTTTCCTTCACCTCCGGCCAAAATTCGTACTGGCCAAGTTCAACGGCGCGAGCCGAACCCGCACCCTTCTTGGATGCAGCAATGGGATCCTGGATCGAATCGCCGGCGCGCTCGGCATTCTGGAAAACGACCTTGATGCCAATCTCGGCATGGAAGATCGATTCGATGTTGTCGCGACTGCAAATTTCCCATCCACGCGGAATGAAGATGCGACGCAGATGGCCGGTGCCCTCGATCCATGATTGAAGACCGCCTGCGCTCTTGGGATGAAATGCCGTTGCCCGACGCCGTCCTCCCACTGCGGCCCGGACGACATCCAGCAGGAGATCGCGGCGCAGCGCGAGTTGGTCTAGACGTGATACGATTTCAAACTCTTCCGCTAGTACCGGCATCAGCCGCCCCTTTGTTAAGATTCGCAGCCTCATATGAGGACAAGAAAATTAACATGTCAAGCTAGTGCTCGACCATGTCAGTGCAAAGTCTCTCGTTGACTTCACCGCATCGGCTTCTCAACCTTGGCAAAAGCTGGCCCGCCTGCGGATTGGCAAATTTCGGACGATCTGGCGCGTAAAGCGAACCAACCATTTGAAACCACAGAACGATTCACACGGACGCGGCCCACCGGCCGGAAAGCGAAGTGCGCGCGATATCGCTGCGCTCAGGGTCGCTGGCAAAGGCTCGTCTAAAAGTTTCATTTGCGTGCGACGGGGAAACGCGATGGGTCGTGGCAGGAGCGACGAACACCAGGACGGGTAATCCGCATCCCCGCCGCTCTGCGTATGAACAAATCTCATGGGAGCTCACGTAGGCGGCTGGGCCCCTCTCTCCAGAACTGCCGACTTAACGAGCGGCGGCTTTCAGAACGGACTAGAGTGAGTTCGAATGGCCGAAAATAGACGCTTGGCCGCCGCGAGTGCTGGCAGTCGCTAACGCCTGGCGACATCCGCAGCGACGAACAGGGCCCGAAAGGACCGGCAAATGAGCAATCACCGCCCCAGCGGGCGCAGATGGCCGTAGCCGAAGCGGCTGGTTTCGAAGGATATCTGGGCGCGGGCATTGTCGCCGAGCGGGATCTGGGCCGTGCCGTAGAGGGCGCGGGTGCCGTTGGTTCCGACCATGACGCCCATCTCGCCGTGGATGCCGCGCGCGGGGCTGTCCGATCCCAGCCATTCCTGGCGGGCGGCGGCGGCGCGGTCTTCGGTGGTTGCGTTGAGGATCGCGTCGCGCTGTTCGTCGGTCAGGCGGCGGGTCGTGTCGGTGATCGCGGGCGATGCGGGCTCGGTTGTTACCGGCGCCGGGGCCGATTGTGCGGATGCGGGTGCCGAGCAGAGGGCCGCGGCGGCGGCGAGAATCAACGCGATCGGGAGGGTTTGGAGGCCAGGCGGCATCGGGTGGGTCATGGAGTCCTTATGGAGCGGGAAGAGCTGACTGGGCGGTGAACGGGGGGATGGGGGACTATCGCATATGGGCCGAAATCCCGTTCAAATCTCATATGCTTAAGCCCTCCAACTTGAGGGGGAGGGTTGGGTGGGGGTGTCGGGGCTTTGCGGAAAATCACTGGCCCCCGACACCCTCACCCCAACCCTCTCCCAACGGGAGAGGGGGTCAAGAACCGGCATCCTCCCCATGCAATGTGGGCATCTCTGATCCATCAACGGGCCCAGGGCGGGCAAGCTCCGGGCGGGCGCTAACATATTGTTCGGACTTTGGTTTTAGTGCGGTCGCCGAGGAGACATTCGGATGGCTGGTAAATGCACGGGATGCAAGGATGGGACGGCGTTTCCGGTCGCGATCCGGACGGCTTTCCAGCCGGTGATCGATCTGGAGACCGGCAAGCCCTATGCCTATGAGGCGCTGGTCCGCGGGCCGAATGGCGAAGGCGCGGGCAGCGTGCTTGCCGAGGTGACGCCGGAAAACCGCTATGCGTTCGACCAGGCGTGCCGCGTCGCCGCGATCCGCGAGGCGGTGTTCGCGGGCATCCTCGACACCGGGGCGTCGCTGTCGATCAACTTCCTGCCCAATGCGGTCTATTCGCCGATGGCGTGCATCCAGCTGACGCTGCAGACCGCGCGCGAGACGGGTTTTCCGCTCGACCGGCTGATCTTCGAATTCACCGAGAACGAGCGGATCGAGCCCGACCATCTCGGGTCGATCATCGACGCCTATCGCGAGATCGGGTTTCGCACCGCGATCGACGATTTCGGCGCCGGGCATGCCGGGCTTGCGCTGCTCGCAAACCTGAAGACCGACATCATCAAGCTCGACATGGAGCTGATCCGCGGCATCGACACCAGCCTGCCGCGGCGGATCATCGTCGCCGGCGTGCTGCGGCTGGCGCGCGAGCTCGACCTCAAGGTCGTGGCCGAGGGCGTCGAGACCGGCGCCGAGCTGAACGCGCTCAGCGAGGCCGGCGTGCAATATGTCCAGGGCTATCTGTTCGCCAAGCCGGCGCTGGGCCGCCTCCCCGCGCTGGAGCATAAGGCCGCGGCGGCGCTGGCTGCCTGACAATCAGGCGGCCCCCGTCACGCTGACCTTTAGCGGATCGGCGCTGCGCGGCACCGCCAGGCCGTTGACCGGGTGCGGCACATAAGGCGCCTCGAGCGCGGCAATCTCTGCATCGGTCAGGGCCACATCGAGCGCCGCGATCGCGTCGGCGAGATGTTCGGATTTGGTCGCGCCGACGATCGGCGACGTGATCGCCGGCTTGGTCAGCATCCAGGCGAGCGCGACCTGCGCGCGCGGGATGCCGCGATCCGAAGCGATCCGCTGCACCGCCTCGACGATGCCGCGATCCTGCTGCTCGGACGCGGCGAAGAGCCGCCGCGCGACCGGATCCTGCTGCGAGCGAACGGTCTCGACCGCCCAGTCGCGGGTCAGCTTGCCGCGCGCGAGCGGGCTCCACGGGATGACGCCGACGCCCTGGTCGACGCACAAGGGAAGCATCTCGCGCTCCTCCTCGCGGTAGAGCAGATTATATTGCGGCTGCATCGAGACGAAGCGGGTCCAGCCGTTGCGTTCGGCGGCATGCTGCATCTTGGCGAAGCGCCAGGCCTCCATCGAGGAGGCGCCGATGTAGCGCGCCTTGCCCGCCTTCACGATGTCGTGCAGCGCCTCCATCGTCTCCTCGACCGGGGTCGAATCGTCGAAGCGGTGGATCTGGTAAAGGTCGACATAGTCGGTGCCGAGCCGGGCGAGGCTGTCGTCGATCGCGTGGAACAGGGCCTTGCGCGAGAGGTAGCCGGCGTTGGGCGCGTTGCGCCAGGCGAAATAGGCCTTGGTCGCGATCACGATCTCGTCGCGGCTGGCCATGTCGCGCAGGGCGCGGCCGGTGATCTCCTCCGAACTGCCGTCCGAATAGACATTGGCAGTGTCGAAGAAATTGATGCCGGCCTCGAGCGCGTGGCGGAAGAAGGGGCGGCTCGCGGCTTCGTCGAGCGACCAGCCCTGCATGCCGCGCGCCGGATCGCCATAGCTCATGCAGCCGAGGCAGATGCGCGATACCTTGAGGCCCGAGCGGCCGAGATTGACATAGTCCATATTGGGTCGGTTCCGTTATTCTGGGCGGGGTGCGATCTAGCGGATGGCGCCGGGCGCGGCCAGCGGGGTTGGGCGGGGTGCGGTCATTGAATCAATCTCCCGGCCCGCTTGCGGGAGGGGAAAATCGAGATAAAATTCCGTTCGGGCTGAGCCTGTCGAAGCCCTTCCCTTTCTTTACCAACAGCAAGAAGGAAAGCCCTTCGACAAGCTCAGGGCGAACGGAGCTGGTCATGGGCAGGGTCACCCTTATTTCACCCGGTACCTGTCGAACCAGGCCAGGATCGCGGCGGCCTTGGCGGCGGATTGCGAGGGGCGCGCGGCGAGGCCGTTGTGGCTGGCGCCGGGGACCTTGACCAGAGCGGTGGGGACGCCGCGGATCTGGAGGGCGGCGTAATATTGCTCGGCCTCGCTGACCGGGGTGCGGTAATCCTCGGCGCCGACCACGACGAGCGTCGGCGTCTTGACGTTGCCGACCAGGCTCAAGGGCGAGCGGTTCCAGTAGGACATCGGATCCTCCCACGGCTTCCTGTCGAACCAGTAGCGCGAGGTGAAGGTCGTCTGATCCATGGTCAGCGCCTCGCTGATCCAGTTGATCACCGGCTTTTGCGTCGCCGCGGCCTTGAAGCGGTCGGTCTTGCCGACGATCCAGGCGGTGAGCACGCCGCCGCCCGAGCCGCCGGTGACGAACAGATTGTTCGGGTCCGCCACCCCGTCGGCGATCGCGGCGTCGACCGCGGCCATGAGGTCGTCATAATCGGTGCCGGGATAGGCGCGGTCGATCAGGTTCGCGAAAGCCTCGCCATAGGAGGTGCTGCCGCGCGGGTTGGTGTAGAGCACCGCATAGCCGTGCGCGGCGTAGAGCTGATAGTCGGTCGAGAAGGCCGGGCCGTAGGCCGCATTGGGGCCGCCGTGGATCTCGAGGATCAAAGGCGCGCGCTGGCCGGGCTGCAGGCCGGGCGGAGTGACCAGCCAGGCGTCGATCGCGCGGCCGTCTGGCGCGGTCACCGGCAGCTTGCGCACCGGCGCCAGCGCCTTGGCCGACAGCCAGTTGCCGTTGAGATCGGTCAGCTTGCGGCCATCGACGCACAGGTCCGCCGGCGCCGCGGTGGTGCCGCAGGTATAAGCGGCCTTTCCGCCCGCCGAGACGCTGAAGTCACCGCCGGTGTAAGGCCGGTCGTAATGCGTGCCGGGAGTGAGCCCGTCGGCGACCATGCGCACCGACCCATCGAGGCCGACGCGCGCGACGCGTTTGCTGCCGTGATCGTCATAGGAGACGTAGAGCTGGCTGTTGCCGGCCCAGAAGACGGTGTCGATCGACCGGTCTAGCGCCGCGGTCAGCGAGCGCGCGCCGCTGCCGTCGGCGTTCATCACATAGAGCTCGTCATCCTCGTAGCTGCGGTTGACGTCGTCATAGCCCAGGTATGCGATGTGCCGGCCGTCGGGCGACAGCATCGGGGCGTGATCGGGGCCGTTGCGCGCGGTCAGCGGCGTGACATTGCCGCCGGCGACGTCGACCGCATAGACCTCGCTGTCGTTCGCCTCGCGCTCCCAGTCCGGCCGGCGATTGGCCGAGAAGACGATCGTCCGTGCGTCCGGGCTCCACGACAAGGGGCCGGTATCGTCCCAATTGCCATAGGTCACCTGCCGCGCGGCGCCGCCGTCGGCCGAGACGACGAAGATATGGTCGTAGCCCGGCCTGGCATAGCCGCCGCCGTCGGCGCGATAGGTTACGCGGTCGATCACCTGAAGCCCGTCGGCCCATTTCGCGCCCTCGGGCTTTTCGGGCGGCTTGCCGAGCTTGAGCCCCTCGCCCGGCACGCGCATCGTGTAGGCGATCGAGCGGCCGTCGGGCGACCAGGCGAGATTGTCCGGGCTGTCGGGCAGGCCGGTCACCTTCACGCTGCGGCCGCTGTCGAGCCAGAGTATGTAGAGCTGCGGCGCGCCGTCGCCGTCCGACGAGACATAAGCGAGCCGCCGGCCGTCGGGCGACCAGCGCGGCGCGCGGTGCGACCCCCTGCCCGCGACCAGCGGCGTCTGTCGCCCGGACGCGACGTCGACCAGCCAGATCGAGGCCAGCTCGCTGTCCGACATGATGTCCGCGGTCATCCGCACATAAGCGACCCGCGACCCATCCGGGCTGATCCGAGGATCGGTCGCGCCGGCGAGGCGGAACAGGTCGTCGCCGGTGAAGGTGCGGGTGGGACCGGCGGGGGTGGGCGTGGGGGCGTCGGGTTGCTGCGCGAGGGCGGGGGCGGCCGGTAGGGCGAGGAGGGATGCGAGGAAGAGTGCGAGGGTAAGGCGCAAGACCTTGTCCTTTTTCAATGCGTGCAGCCGCCACCGTGGATCGGCGGACGGGCAAAATCCAGTCGTGATTCGGTCATCGAAGGTGCGCGAACGGGCCGGGTGAAGTTGATGAAATTGAAGGTTGCCATCCCCTCGGCTTTTTGTGGGAAAAGTGGGGGATTTTGTGGGATTGGCAGGGGATGAGGTGGACGGGTTCTGCGGTCGATCCATCGCGCGCGGGTATCGGAAAATTTCCTACATTGCAATGCATCGACGGATATGTCCGTAGTCTTCATCGAGCCTCCGGCGCGCCAAACAGCACGAACCGTACCCTAGTCCCACCCAAGGCGAGGTCTGACCTGCTCGGTTTTGAGATCGGCGACGCGTTACGGAGGTGGCGCAAGCAATCTAATAAAGGGGAATACTAACACCATTCCTACTGCGCCAAGCCAGATAGAAGCTCTGAGAATTGAATATTTGTGATCGCAGATCTTCGACACATCGTAGCTGTGGCGAATTCGCGCAGCAGTAAGTTCATCGTCTGAGGCAGCGGTGATGGCCGCCACATAATCGTCTGACTTCGAATACTTGGCGACTGCTCCAAAGAAGACCAGCTTTTCGCCGCCCGATCCACGCCGAGGTGCAATCACCATGAGTGACGCGTAGGCCGAGAGAGTGAGGAACGCTGTGCATGCTACGGCAGATATCCATGCCAATGTACAAGCCGGATTAGTGAGCAGGTCATAGAACGGTCGCTTATTGGACAGGTAGGCGAGAATCGCCCCGATGAGGGCAAACAGGATTGCCGCCTTTGTGTCCGCCAAGGCGATGTAGTGTCGAATATAACCTTCATGGAAAGTCACGAAATCAGTGCGACTTGAGACGCTACCGGTGAGAACCGGAGTGGCTGAACCGTGTGACGACCCGCGAGGGGGACCTTTTCCGGTACGCTGACCCCCAGTGGTGCCTAATCCGGTCATTGTTCGGGGTTTCGCCATCTTCCGGTGAATCTCCAGATCCCATATTGCATGGTGTCAGTCGAACGCTTTGGATCGGGCATCACGAATTCCAGATTCTGGCTCCGCCAGGCGTCTGGTAACCCAGAAGGCATGTTGCTTCCCAGCAAGATCTCGGCGGGACCCGCATACTGCAGCATCTTACTGGTCCAGTTGGCAGTGGCGCCAATAGCAACGATATGATTGAAAGACTTCGCAACCCCCAGCCTAGCGACCGTGATCGGACCGTAGTCGATGCAAACACGAAATTCGATCGGCTCGGCTCCACTCGCAACGACGACCGGTCGTATGAAATTCTCGTTCGCGTGCATCATCGTTAGCGCCGCGGCAGTGGCACGTTGTCGGACATCTTCCTGCCAGTTCAGATGTTTGGAAAAGTAAACCATTAAGCCGTCACCTGTGTTCTTCTCGACCATGCCCCCATAATCGTCAACTATGCGAACCATCTCTGCAAAGAAGAAGCTTAAGAGCCGGATCATCAGGTCTTGCTCTTCCGCGGTATCGGCAGGCCTATGACTGAATCCACAGATATCGAGGAAAAGAACCGCAGCGTCCAATCTTCGCCCGCGGCCAATGGATAGGTCGCTCGGTACGGGGATGAGTCGGCCGGGCTGCAAAGTCTGCTCGCGCGCCACAATGCGTTTACGCAGGCCTTCAATTCGCAACTTCTGCCGAAAATGGTAGCCTTTGTTTATTTCATCGAGGCGTTTCAGTACCATTGAACTACGGCCCTTTGCCAAATCAACGCGACACGTTCTCGAGTTTTTCAGTCAGACGGCGGTAGGAAGCTCTTGTCGTTGGCTTAGTCGATCCGGTATCTCCGTAGCATGAGTGCCGACACAGAATCGAACGATAGAGTCATTGCGTTTCTCGACGCGAATATCATACTCGAAGGAAAGCCCGTCGCTGACCTTCCGTGGGAAGATATCCTGCGCGAGGGTACCATCCGAGCCCTCATTGTTCCGAAAGCAATGGAGGAGATCGACGCGAAGAAGCGTGACGGTCGTCTTGGACCTCACGCCAGAGCGTTTAACCGCTTAATCGCCGACTCCGTGATGAGCGGTAACGCAGTTATCCTGAAGGAAAATAATCCCCGCGTAGAAATGGAATTGGCAAGTTGTTCACGCATTGCCTGGGACAGGCATCCGGACCTTGATCCAAACGATGGCGACAGCAGGATCGTTGCCGAGGCACTGCATGTCAAAGATGGAGCGACAAGCAAACGGTTATTCGTCAGCCACGACATCAAGCCGCTAGCGTATGCGCGCCGCCACGGCCTTGAGGTGCATCTGGCCTCCGACGAATGGTTGCGCCCTGTTGAGCTCGGTCCAAAAGAGAAAGAGATTCAGCGTCTCAAGAGTCAGATAGCTGACTATCGAAAGGACGAGCCAAAATTCGAAATCTCTATCGACGTCACCGACATGGATCCACCGACGATCTACAAAGTTACAGCTCTTGGAAATGAGCAACGTGAGGCTCTCATAGCGACGATCAAAGCAAAGAATCTTAAAAAGCCGAACGGTAGCAGTGATAGTTATGGCTTAACTTTGGGGATTGGTGGCGGTCGAGACAGCTCCTACGACAGGAAGTACCAGTCGTATATTGGCAAAACGGTTCCCTCTTTTGTCGAGCGCTTCGGCGAAAAGATGGAGACGCTATTCAATCAGAGACGCTTCTCTGTTCGAGTTTCCAATGTCGGCCAGATTAGAGCCGATCATCTTGTTGTTTCTATTAAAACGAGCGACGGTTGGATCAATGAAAGGATCGTTGCGGTTTCGCCGTCTGGCCCAGCACCGCCCGTCCCGGTGCCCGACTACATGAGCCACCTTAACATTCACAACAATTTCCGTAACCTACTACCACCACGTGTCGGCCGACATGAGTTCGAAACAACTATTCACCCCGATCGAAGTCGCGAACTAGAGGTGACCTGCGAGGACTTCCGGAGCGGACAGGATTTTCAATTCGAGGGGGTGATCGCTCCCACCTCCGGTTCCAAACCACTAGTGATAACGGTCGCACTTACGGCCTCGAATTTACGTGGCGAACGTAAGGAAATATTCAAAGTGGAAAAGCAAATTGTTTCGATCGAAGCGGATGAGCTGATTGATATGAGCAAGCTAATATTCAAGCGTGATTACCCGGTCAAACGAGAATTGGAACGCCTTCTGGCTGCGGAGGAATACAGTGAAATTGATTGGGACGACCAAGACGACAACTAGCGCGCCTCGTCGACATAATGCTAGAGGGCGTACTGGCGCGCCCGCCTGATCGTCCTGTTTGTCCCACACCGTTTTTGTGGCAAGAGCGGCCGGGCGCGAAGTCAAATCTGGTCGTGAGCGACGTTGGTCAGCTTTACCAATTGTTCCACGAACGACGGGCCATCATCCGGTGCAGAGCACTGATCGTTTTCGCAGAACAGAACGAATGCTCGTTCGCCGCCAGGTCTCGAGCTGCGATAGATAATCCCATCAATCGAGTTGCCGCTCGCGTCGCGAAACACGCGCCGAAAATATTCGGTGACGATCTGGGTCGGGACATACTCGATATGCTCACGGCCATCACGTGCGATCGGCTGCACGATGTCTCGCGCAAAAGCGTGGAGGAAGCGAAGCGGATGGATGCGGTAATGGCCGTCCTCTTCGAACACACTCGGAATATCGGGCATGTCAACGAGGTCGAGCACCCTTAGATTGCGCGTTGAACGAAAGGTACCAATCGACAACGTCTGATCGGAATGAAGGTTCGGATCGAGCGTCTCTGCTCGTGCAGTAGCGATGTCGAACGCACCGTAAAACATGGGAATACCGGCCGGACTCATGCGGTTGGATTGGTTTGCGAATTCGGCGGGCGGAGTGCCGATCTCAGCGGCTGTGTGATAAAGCTCGTCACCAATGCGGATGCGAAAAAGGTCGGTGTCTACGGACACCTCCTTGATCAGATTGAGGTCTGCCAATTCGTCGAGTACCGTCGCCCCAATAGCCGCGAGCATGCGCGAAGGCGGGACTTCCGTGACCTCGTCATCCTCATTCGGCGCTAGAAAGACGTAGCGGGTTTCGTGCTTAACGACCTGCTTAAACCAGTCCCATCCCCATTCCAAAAGCTGGCTCTTGTCGCCACGATAGAACTCTCTGTCGACCCAACCGTCATTGCCGACGGCTTCTATGATTGCGTCGACCACCTCAGTATCCTCGCTTATGTCGTATTCCGCGAGGACCTCCCAGATGTCATTGACCGAAGCCTGATAACCTCCTTCAGCGGAGATATACATGATGCCTTCATCATCGGGATGGTTCCAGTCGAACCGAACCCCGGTTAGGACGATCCCAATAAAGTCATCGAAACTTGCAGCGATTGACTCATCCGACTCTCGACCGCAGAATCGACACACTCCGGACACTGCATTGTCTGTGACCCAGCTCTTTAGTGTCGCGTCGGTAACGCAATCGGCGCAGATCTCCCCTTCCGCTTCATCGTAGCCGCGCTCCAGCTGCTCGAAATACCATTGCTTTGCTCTGCCCATCATCATTACCCCAAGAATCTGTTTGCATCGACTGGTTAGCTCGCGGACACGCGGAAGGCTTAGAGGCATGATCCGAGGCGACGAAACGGACTTCGCGCTCACCTCTCCTCGCTTGTCGGCTTCAAACGTGACTCATCCGAACTAGAATAATCATAAGTGCAACCGTTACGGAGGACATCCCGGCATTCCTGCGAGAACTTTATTTGGTACTCCGCACCCGCAACAGCAGCGATGCCGAGACGGACGAATCGCCGGCGCTGGTCGTGAAGCGCAGCGGGGAAGAGCTGTTCAAAGCATAATGCTTTCACCCCATCGGGTACATAATATCCCGCGACACCGCGTCGATGGCCGCCAGCGCCTCGTCGGGCAGGATCAGATCGGCGGCGGCGAAGATGTCGTCGAGCTGCTCTTCGCGGGTCGCGCCGACGATCGTCGAGGCGACGAAGTCGTGCTGTTTCGACCAGGCCGTGGCCAGCGTCGTCGTGCTGATGCCGAGGCCCTTCGCGATTTTGCCGAAGCGCTCGGTCGAGGCGATCGTCCGGTCGTTGAGGAAGCGTGCCGCCATGTCGGCCTGACGGCCGCCGAGCTTTTCATAGCCGGTGAACCGGGCCGGTTCGGGGCGTGCGCCCTTGTTGTATTTGCCGGTCAGAACTCCGCCGCCAAGCGGCGAATAGGGAATGAGGCTGACGCCTTCGCGGCGGCAGATTTCGGCCATTTCGTCCTCGAAGCGGCGATTGTTCAGGCTGAAATTGTTCTGCACCGTCTGATAGCGCGCGGTGCCGAGACGCTCGGCGGTGGCGAGGCTCTTCATCAGGCCCCAGGCATTTTCGTTGGAGGATCCGGTGATCCGCACCTTGCCGGCGCGCACGAGTTCGTCGAGCACCTCGAGCGTCTCGTCATAGGGGGTGTCGGGGTCCTGCCAATGGGTCTGGTACAGATCCACATAGTCGGTGCCGAGTTTGGTGAGGCTGCCCTCGATCGCGCGCATGATGTTGTGCCGGTCGAGCGCGGTATGGCCGCTGCGCAAAGGCGAGCGGAACCAGGTGTGGCTGGGGCCGGACACCTTGGTGGCGAGGATGACGGCGTCGCGGGGCTTGGTCTTCAGCCATTTGCCGACGATCTCCTCGGTACGGCCGACATATTTGACGTCGGGCGGCACCGGATATCCCTCGGCGGTGTCGTAGAAATTTATCCCGGCGTCGAACGAACGGTCGAGGATGCGCAGCGCGGTCGCCTCGTCGGCGTGGCTGCCGAAGGTCATGGTGCCCATGCAGATTTCGGAGACGGCGATGGCGGATCGACCCAGGCGTCGGGATTTCATGGCGGCGCGATTCCTGTGCGTGTGCGGCTTTGTCATGGCGGGAGGGCCGGGGCGCGGGGGTTCTTTAGCGGGGAGTGGGGGTTCAGTCGACGGTGGGGTGGGCGGGAGGCTGACGGCGCCTAATGCCTTCTCCCTTGAGGGAGAAGGTTGGATGAGGGTGGTCCGGGCTGACAGGAAAAATCTCGTAACCCCGACACCCTCACCTCAATCCTCTCCCTCAAGGGAGAGGAGGTTATCGGTTCAACCGTCAGGCGCCCGTCGGGATGGCGATGAAGGCGCGTAGGCCGGGGCTATTGTCCTCAAGCTCCCACCGGCCGCGATGGAGGTGCTTGACGGGTTCGGCGAGGGCCAGGCCGAGCCGCGCGCCGGCGGCGGAGCGGGAGGTGGCCCGGACGCGTGGTTTCCGCTAATCGGGCGCGGGCCCAATCACGCAGCGAGGACGCCGATGAGTGACAGTGAAATCCGCTTCGACGATGGTGCGGCCTACGAACGCATGATGGGCGTATGGAGCAGGCTCGTGGGCGAGGTCTTCCTCGACTGGCTGTCACCTCCGCCGGGCCAGCGCTGGATCGATGTCGGCTGCGGAAACGGTGCGTTCACCGAATTGCTGGCGCAGCGATGCGACCCCGCCGCGATCGTCGGCGTGGATCCTTCGGAGGGCCAGCTCGCGTTCGCCCGCGCGCGCCACACCGGCATCGCGCGCTTCGAGCAGGGCGATGCGATGGCGCTGCCCTGCGCGGACGATTCGTTCGATGCGGCGGTGATGGCGCTGGTGATCTTCTTCGTGCCCGAACCGGCCAAGGGCGTCGCAGAGATGAAACGCGTCGTCAGGCCAGGCGGCATGATCTCCGCTTATGCCTGGGACGTGCTGGAGCCTGGCGGATTCCCGATGTCGGCGATGCAGGAGGAGCTGCGCGATATGGGCTTCACGCCGATGCTGCCGCCGCGACCGGAGGTCTCGCGCATCGGTGCTTTGCACGCGCTGTGGGACGACGCGGGGCTGACGGACATCGCGACGCGCGAGATCATAGTCGCGCGCACGTTCGACGACTTCGAGGATTATTGGGCGTCGGTGCAGATCGCGCTCGGGATGAGGGACGGAACAAGTGCGATGGACGCGGACGTGCGCATGCGGCTCAAGGACGGCCTTCGCGCCCGCCTGCCGAGCGACGCCGAGGGCCATGTCAGCTTCACGTCGCGCGCCAACGCCGTTGTCGGACGCGTGCCGGGCTGAACCGGACGGCCTCAAGGAAGCAGTAGCTTATCGATCAGCCGTCGGGATCGCGATGAAGGCGCGGAGGCCGGGGCTGTTGTCCTCTAGCTCCAGCCGGCCGCGGTGGAGGTGGGCGACGGCTTCGGCGAGCGCCAGGCCGAGGCCCGCGCCACCGGCCGATCGCGAAGTGTCGAGGCGGCCGAAGCGGCGGCGGGCTTCGGCGCGTTCGGAATCGGCGATGCCGGGGCCGTGGTCGGCGACGCCGAGGCAGACGTCGCGGTCGGACTGTTCGGCGAAGACGACGAAGCTGCGCCCTGCCCCGGCATATTTGACCGCATTGTCGATCAGATTGCTGATCGCCTGGGCGAGCAATTGGCGGTGGCCGAACAAGGGCAAGGGCACGCCGCGCGTTTCGAGGCGGAAGTCGGCGCCCGAATCCTCGACCAAAGGCTCGTACATTTCGGCGAGCTCGGCGATCAGCTCGCGCGGGTCGAGCCAGGCGAACTGGTCGCGGCTGGCCATCGCCTCGGAACGGCCGATCTCGAGCACGGTGGTGAGGATGCGCATCAAAGCGTCGGCTTCGCTGACGACGCCGGCGAGCAGCAGGTTGCGTTTTTCCTCGTCATCGGTCGCCATCGCCGCGTCGATCCGCGAGCGCAGGCGGCCGACCGGCGAGCGCAGGTCGTGCGCGAGGCAATCGGTCAGCACGCGCAGTTCCTGCATCAAGGCGACGATGCGGTCGAGCATGACGTTGATCTGCTGGCCGAGCTGATCGAACGCATCGCCGCTGCCGGAGATCGGCACGCGCCGCGACAGATCGCCGTCGCCGATCTCGGTCGCGGCCGCGGCGATGCCGCTGACCCGCTTCGCGACGTAGCGCGCGATCAGCAGGCCGCAGACGAGGCCGAGCAGGACCGACAGAGCGATGGCGAGCAGGAGCGAGCGCTGCAATGTGCGCTGGAGCGCGAGCCGCTCGCCATAGGAACGGCCGCTGAGCAGCCAGCGGGTCGGCGAGAGGCGGCGCAGGACGTAGCCGGCATCGATCGGTTTGCCCGCCTTGGCGACGCGGACCTGGCCGTCGCGATAGCCGGCCTTCAGCCTGGCGGGCGGCGGCGCCAGTGCGGTGATGTTGCCCGAGCGGGGCGTGCCATGGCCGTCGAGGATCGCGACCAGAAGCTGCGGATCGCCCTCGGTCAGCGCATCGTGCAGCGCGGCGTTGAGCGCAGCCGGGCCGCCCGAGCGATAGACGTCGGACAGCGCCGCCGCCTCCTCGACGACGCGCTGGCGCTGGGCGTCGATCGCATCGTCATAGGTGCGCCAGTGGATGAAGCCGATCACGGCGAGGTTGGAGGCGAGCGCGAGCGTCACCGCAAGCAAGGCGACGCGCAGTGAGGTCGGCACCTGCAGCTTCATTCGGCCGGGCCGAGCCGGTAGCCGGCGCCGCGCACGGTGTGGAGGATCGGCTGTTCGGACCCCTCCTCGAGCTTGCGGCGCAGGCGGCTGACGTGGACGTCGATGACGTTGGTGCCCGGATCGAAATGATAGTCCCAGACCTGCTCGAGCAGCATCGTGCGGGTGACGACGCGGCCGGCGTTGCGGGCGAAATATTCGAGCAGGCGATATTCGCGTGGCTGGAGGAGGATCGCGCGGCCGCCGCGTTTGACGCTGCGCGCGAGCGGATCGATCTCGAGATCGGCGACGAGCAGCCGCATGTCGGCGGTCCCGGCCTTGCCGTCGGCGCGGCGGAACAAGGCGTTGGCGCGGGCGAGTAATTCGGCGAAGGAGAAAGGCTTGACCAGATAATCGTCGGAGCCGCTGTCGAGGCCCTCGATCCGGTCGCCGACCGAGGCGAGCGCGGACAGGATCAGCACCGGCGTCACCACCTCGGCAGCGCGAAGCGCGCGCAGCAGCGCGAGCCCGTCGAGGCCCGGCACCATGCGGTCGAGGATGATCAGGTCGAAATCGCCGCCGGTGGCGAGGAACAGGCCGTCGCGGCCGTCGGCGACATGATCGACAGTGTGGCCCTGCTCGCTCAGCCCGCGGACCAGATAGGCCGCGGTTTCGCTGTCGTCTTCGACAAGGAGGATCTTACGGCCCATCGCGATCGTGCTTTCGGCGTGTGGATAGGCCGGTGCGACTGGCAAGGCCAGCGTCTCCTCAGTGGCGGTCGGCGGGGGAGAAAGGGTGAGAGCAGGCTGCGAAGACGGCTCGTCGCAGCCTGCTCTCGAATGGATGCATCGGGCATGTAGCAGGCAGCACGATGCATCCATCGGGGACGAGTCATGCGAGAGGAGGCGGTTTCATGCGTGACTTCCTCTTCTCACAGAAGGTGCGTGCAACCTTCCGATTACGGGATAGCAGCGCCGGAAGGTCGGCATGGTGGAGCGGAGATTACAAATCGGTCATGAATCAATCTTCGTAGCATTTGTGGTCGCATCGTTGTTGCGAAAAACCGGTACCCACTTTTTCGCACGATGCTCTAGCGCGCGTCGACCAGCACGATTTCGGCGTCGTCGAGCGCCTTGACCGTCAGTGTGTCCTCGCCGGTCACGGCAATGCCGTCGCGGGCTTCGGCGCGCTTGCCGTTGACCTCGACCGCGCCCCTGGCGGCGACCAGATAGACGTGGCGGGCCGGGTCGAGCGTCAGCTCGGCGCTCTCCCCCTGCTTCAGCGTCGCGCCCATCACGCGGGCGGCGGCGTTGATATGGAGCGCGTCGCCATCCTCCGCAAAGCCGCTGGCGAGCGTCACGAAGCGGCCGGCGCGGTCGCCTTGCGGGAAGGGCTTGGCGCCCCAGGCCGGGGGTGCGCCGCGCGTGTCGGTCATCACCCAGATCTGGAACAGGGTCGTCGCCTCATCCTCCTTATTATATTCGGCGTGGCGGATGCCGGTGCCGGCGCTCATCACCTGGACGTCGCCGGCGCCGGTGCGGCCCTTGTTGCCCTGCGAATCCTCATGCGTGATCGCGCCGCTGCGGACATAGGTGATGATCTCCATGTCCGAATGCGGGTGCGGCGGGAAGCCGGAACGGGCGGCGATCTCGTCGTCGTTCCAGACGCGGATCGCACCCCAGCCCATGCGCGACGGGTCGTGATAATCGGCGAACGAGAAATGATGGCTTGCGTTGAGCCAGCCGTGGTCGGCGTGGCCGAGGCCGGCGAACGGACGAACTTCGATCATAAGAATACCCTCCACGGGATAGATGGGGAGCCGCGGCAGGCACCTCAAGCGGCTGGACGGGGCATGCGCGGGCGCTATGAAGCGGACTGCGATACGAGAGAATCTGCCCCATGCCCGAAGCCCTGCCCGACCGCCTGTCGCTCAACCCGCGCAGCCCCTATTTCGACGCCGACCTGCTGAGCCGCGGCGTCGGCATCCGCTTCAAGGGCCAGGAAAAGACCAACGTCGAGGAATATTGCGTCAGCGAGGGCTGGATCCGCGTCGCCGCCGGCCGCAGCCTCGACCGCAACGGCAACCCGATGACCATCAAGCTGCAGGGAGTGGTCGAGCCTTATCTGAAGGATGCCGGGGAAACGGGCGATGAAAAGCAGGCTGAGGGCGACCCTTCGACGAGCCCGGAGTGAGCGCGAAGGAATAAATAAACGAACGCCCGCCCGTCCGTACGATATCGGTACAGACGTGGAAACAGCCTATAGATTTCAACGATATCACGCGCATTAACCACGCTAATTCACCCCTTGATAAACGGGGGCGCCTACGCTTGCGGCATAGCGAACAGCCTCATTGCAACTTGCGTCTCAGGACGCGCGGCGGGCGCCGGCCGAGGGGGTTCGGCCACCCGCCGCTGACGTTGCAATCGGGCGAGCGGGAAAGTCATGCGATGAAGAATGCAACCGAACAATGGACCTGGAGCCAGGTCAACCGGCGCGATACGCCATTGCTTTCAGTGCTGCTGATGAAACGCGACCAGTCGGTCGTCGTCGCCTTTCCGCGGCCGGCCGGCTGGGGCGGCCGCAGCGAGGCGGACGAGCAGCATGTCAGGACATTGCTGCTCGACGCAGCAAACCAGAACTGGACCGTGCCGGCCAAGATCGCCTGAGCAAGCGTCCGATAATCCGCTTGCTCCCCGGCCACGACGGGGTATCGCGTCGCCTTGAACGGACAGATACGGGAAGGTGAAATGACAGGCGAGGCACCGGCGACGATCGCGCTTCTGGGCGGAACGGGCAAGGAAGGCGGCGGGCTCGCGCTGCGCTGGGCGCACAAGGGGCACAGGGTCGTGATCGGCAGCCGTTCGGCCGAGCGCGCGCAGGAAGCGGCCGATGCGATCAACGCCACGCTCGGCAGCAAGCGCGTGAGCGGCGCGGCAAATCTCGAGGCAGCGGCGCAGGCCGATGTCGTCGTCCTCGCGGTGCCCTATGCAGGACAGCGCGGGACGGTCGAGGAAGTGCGTGACGCGCTTGGCGGCAAGATATTGATCGACGTCACCGTCCCGCTCGTGCCGCCGAAGGTCGGCACCGTGCAGCTGCCGGACGGCGGCTCGGCGGTCGAGGCGATCCAGACGATGCTCGGCGAAGACGTCAAGGTGGTGTCCGCATTCCAGAATATCTCGGCGCATCATCTGACGCACCTCGACGAGGAGATCGACTGCGACGTCTTGGTCTGTGCCGACGACAAGGAAGCGGCGGAAACGGTGATCGCGCTCGCCAAGGAGATCGGGCTTCGCGCCTGGTATTCGGGGCCGCTCGCCAATTCGGTCGTGTCCGAAGGGCTGACCTCGATCCTGATCACGCTCAACCGGCGCTACAAGGTGACCAGTTCGGGCATCCGTATCACGGGCATACCGACGCCGGACTGATGAGCGCGCACGCGGCCAGCCTGTCGATCGTCGCGCTGGCGGGCGTCCCCTTGGTGTCGGCCGGCGATGACCTGGCCGCGATCTGCGTGGCCGCGCTCGAACGGTCGGGCGAGCGGCTCAAGGACGGCGACATCCTGGTGCTGGCGCAGAAGATCGTGTCTAAAGCCGAAGGGCGGATGGTCGCGCTCGATGGCGTCACGCCAAGCGAACGCGCGATCACGCTCGCGGAGCAATGCGACAAGGATCCGCGGCTGGTCGAACTGATCCTGTCGGAAGCGCAGGAGGTGATGCGCGTCACCAAGGGCGTGATCATCGTGCGCCACCGGCTCGGCCTGGTGCTTGCCAATGCCGGGATCGACCAGTCGAACATCGCGCATGAAGGCGGCCAGCATGCGCTGCTGCTGCCCGAAGATCCAGACCGGAGCGCGCGCGGCCTGCGTGCGGCGCTTGCCGATCGGACCAATGTCGCGCCTGGCGTGCTCATCATCGACAGCCTCGGCCGCGCGTGGCGCAACGGCACCTGCGGAACCGCGATCGGAGTCGCCGGCATCCCTGCCCTGCTCGACCTGCGCGGCACGCCGGACCTTCATGGCCGCGCGTTGCAGAGCAGCGAGCTTGGTTTCGGCGACGAGATCGCCGCCGCCGCGTCGCTGGTGATGGGCCAAAGCGGCGAAGGCCGTCCGATCGCGCTGGTGCGGGGCCTCGCGCTGGACGCGCAGGACGGCACGGCCGCGGATCTGATACGGCCACGATCGATGGACCTCTTCCCATGATCCTCGCGCTGGCCGGCGGCGTTGGCGGCGCCAAGCTCGCCAACGGGCTCGCGGCAGTGCTGCCGCCAGGCTCGCTGACAGTCGCGGTCAATATCGCGGACGATTTCGAGCATCTGGGACTGACCATCTGCCCCGACATCGACACCGTTACCTACACGCTGGCGGGGATCAACGATACCAAACAGGGCTGGGGTCTGGAGCAAGAGAGCTGGGCGTTCCTCGACAGCCTCGCGACGCTCGGCGGCGAGACCTGGTTCAGGCTCGGGGACCGCGACCTCGCGACGCATGTGCAGCGCACGCTGCGATTGCGCGCGGGCGACACGCTGTCCGCGATCACCGCCAATTTCGCGACGCGGCTCGGCATCGCGCAAGCGATCGTACCGATGAGCGACGATCCGGTGCGATCGTTCGTGATGACCGACGAGGGCGAGCTGCCGTTCCAGGACTATTTCGTCCGGCGGCGCTGCGAACCACGTTTCGTCGCGATCCGCTACGAGGGCGCCGAGAGCGCCCGGCCGAGCCCGGCGCTGCGCAAGGCGCTCGACGATCTGGGCCTTCAGGCGATCATCATTTGCCCGTCCAACCCGATGCTCAGCATCGACCCGATCTTGGCGGTGCCAGAGATCGGCGCGCGCATCCGGGCGCGCAGCGTTCCGTGCGTCGCGGTATCGCCCTTCATCGGCGGCCAGGCGGTCAAGGGACCGGCGGCGAAGATCATGGCCGAACTTGGGCTGGCATCCACGCCGGCAGCGGTCGCGGCGCATTATGCCGGCGTGATCGACGGGCTGGTCATCGACAATGCGGACAGCGCGGCGGACAACCGGCCCGCGCTGCCGCTGCATGCCACGGACATATTGATGCGCGATACCGACGACCAGCGCCGCCTCGCCGGCGAGGTCCTGTCCTTCGCGCTTGGGCTGGCGGGCTGACGTGCCGGCCGCAATCCTGATCCCGGTCAGTCCATTCGAGGAGGGCAAGAGCCGGCTCGCGCCGGTGCTGAGCGACGGGCAGCGCGCGGCGCTGAGCCAGCGATTCTTCCGGCATGTGCTCGACGTTGCGATCGGCTGCGTACCGGCCGAACATTGCCTGGTGATCAGCCGCTCGACCGCGGTCCTGGGGCTGGCATCGCGCGCCGGCGCGCAAGGCATATTGGAAAGGCAGCGCGGGCTGAACGAAGCGCTCGTTCAGGGTACGGCAGTGGCTCGCACGCAAGGCGCCACCGGCCTGCTCGTGCTCAGCGGCGATCTCCCCCTGCTCGACAAGGAAGAGCTCGACGCGATGCTCGCGCTCTGCGCGGATGCGCCGGCGGTAATAGCGCCCGACGCCGGCGACACCGGCACCAACGCCCTGTGGCTGTCGCCACCGGGCCTGATCCCTTACGCATTTGGCGAGGGAAGCTTCGCCCGGCACTGTGCGGCGCTGGAAGCCGCGGGGGAGCAAGCGACCGTGTTCCGCCGGCGCGGCTTGATGTGCGACGTGGATTCACCCGAGGATCTGGAGCAGATCAGAAGCGACGGGTGGGAGTGAATGTTGCGAGGTTTCGAGCCCGTGATCTAAAGAAGCCAGGCGCGGTTCAGTGCCTTTTCCCGTCAGCTCAGCAGCGGCGGAATCGGGAATGGCCGGCCGTCGTGGCGAAGCTCGACGGTGACCCGGGATTCGCTCGCGGCGGTGCGACCCAGCGGCTGACCTGCCGATACCGAATCCCCGGAGCCAACGGCGACCGAACCCATGTTGGTGATTACGCTGGTCCAGCCGCCGCCATGCTCGATGATCACGATCTTGCCATAACTGCGGAACTGGCCGGCATAGAGGACCTTGCCGCGCGCCGGGACGATCACCGCCGAATCGGGCCGGGTCTCGAAGGTCAGTCCGCGCGCATGGACGCCGCCCTTCGACAATTCGCCCATGCCCGCGATCAGGCGGCCCTCGACCGGCAACCGGTAGTGCGGCATCGACTTCTTCATCCGCGACACGAAATCCATGCCCCTGGCATTCGGACTGATCAGCGGCCCGGGCAGGGTCGAAAGCTCGGCGCCGAGACGATCCTCATTCTGACGGGTTCCCATCTCCACCGTCAGGTCGCGGGCCTCTTCGCCCAGCGCCAGCGCGCGGTCGGATTCGAACAAGGCGGATTCGGCGAGGCTGGCCGAGCGCCGACGCTGCTCGGCCTCCATGCGCGCGAGCGCGACACGCCGCTGCTTGAGCTCCTCCCGGCTGAACCGGAGCGATGCCACCGCACGGTCGGCCTGCGCGCGCAGCGCATTGCCGACTTCGACCTCCTTGCGAAGCGCTGCGGTGCGTGCACGCACGATCGGCAGCGTCGAGGCAAGCAAGGCGCGGACGTGGACCAGATCGTGCATCGAGCCGGGCTGGACGAGCGCGAGCGCCGGCGGCCTGCGCGCCATCATCTGCAGCGCGGCAGTCAGCCGCACAACGGGTTCCTGGCGCTCGGCGAGGCGCGCGCGCTGCACCGCCCGAAGCCGCTCGACGATCCGCACGCGTGCTTCGGCGGCGGTGATGTCGGCTTCGGCGGCCTCGACCTTGGCGGCCAGCGCCGAGGCGTCGGCGCGTGCCCTGGCCGCCTCGCCGATCGCGGAGCGCGATTCGCGCTCGAGCTGCTGCGAGCGCAATATGGCTTCCTGCGCCTGGCGTTTCGCGAGGCTGAGTTCGCGCATATCCTCCTTGCGGCTTTGCGCGGCGGCCAGCGAGGCGACGCCAGCGATTGCGATCAGGAGGAGCGCGCGTTTCACCGCTTCATCCTTCGCGATGATAGGGGTGGTTGGCAATGATGCTCGTCGCGCGCCACAATTGTTCGGCGAGCATGGCACGGATCATCAAATGCGGCCAGGTCGCAATTCCAAAGCTGAGCAGCAGGTCTGCTTCGGCGCGCTGGCCGTCGTTGAAGCCATCCGCGCCGCCGATCATGAAGCGGGCTTCGCGCCTGGCGGCGTCGCGCCATTGTTCGAGCATCCGGGCGAAAGCCAGCGAGCTATATTGGGCGCCTTTTTCATCGAGCAGGATCGTGATGCTATTGTCGGCATGCGGCGGGAGTTTCCCGCCGGCTTCGGGAAGTTCGCTGATCCGGGTCGGCCAGCTGATCCGCTTGAGGTAACGCTCCACGAGCTCCGCTTCGGGCCCACGGCCGATCCGGCCGCGTGCGACGATGTGGAGGAGCATTGCGGTCGCCTAATATCGCGCGGTGGTCATGATTCCGCGGCGGCCGGGGGTGCATCGTCCTCGAAGCCCCACATCCGCTCCAGATTGTAGAAGGTGCGGACCTCTGGACGAAACAGATGGACGATCACGTCCTGGGCGTCGAGCAATACCCAGTCGGCAACGGGCAAGCCCTCGACCCGAACGGTGCGTCCGAGCTCCTGCTTGATTCGCTCGGTCAGTTTCTGTGCCATCGAGGCGACCTGGCGCGTCGAGCGGCCGCTCGCGATCACCATATAGTCGGCGATGCTCGATTTGCCGGTGAGCGGAATGGAGACGACGTCGATGGCCTGGTCGTCATCCAGCGATCGCAGTATCAGGTCGTGCAGCGCTACGACCTGGTCAAACTCTCCTTGGCTACGCTGAGCCGTTGATGTTGCGGGCAAATTGCCTCCTTATGCCAAGAGCCGCCGCGTCACGCCGTCGCGAAGGCTTTTCGTCTTGATTGATGATGAAGGCGCGTCATTCCAGTGCGGATCGGCGGCGCGCAACGCGGTGGCGGAAGTCGGATCGGGCGGCAAGGTTAGCAGCACGAGCGCCGGCATTCTCCACTCAGTCCACTTCCGAGCCTGGCTTGCGGGCCGGACAAAGCGCCGAAGCCAACCCATCGCGCGCGCCGCATGGGCCCGTGCATCATAGCCCGGCCGGGGGACGACCGCAATCGGCAGCAGTGCGGCGATTTTCCGCCAGTCCCGCCAGCGGTGGAACTCGGCGAGATTATCGGCACCCATCAGCCAGATGAAGCGATGCCGGGGCATCGCCCGGTGCAGGCGGCGCAAGGTGTCGATCGTGTAGCGCGTTCCCCATTGCCGCTCGATCGCGGTGACCCGGATCGGCCGCCCGCGTGCCATCGCCAGCGCCGATGCGAAGCGGCGGGGCAGCGGCGCCATGCCCGCGGAGGCCTTGAGCGGATTGCCCGGCGACACAAGCCACCAGACCTCGTCGAGCCCCAGCGCCTGCGCAGCATGCACGCTCAGCTGACGATGGCCGCGATGCGCCGGATTGAACGAGCCGCCAAGCAGGCCGATGCGTGTCATGGCCGGGCGATATCACGACGATCGAAGCGCAGGCTGGTAAATCTCACTCACCTCACCCCGCGCACGCGGAGATCCAGCTTTTCTTTTTCTGCGTCAAAGCCTTGGAAGGCAGCTGGATTCCCGCTTTCGCGGGAATGACGTTACAGTGAAGCTTCAACAGCCCCCCTACGCCCCCTGAGGGGCCGGTCCGCCGATCCCGCCGCGCGGCCGGCGCGTGCTTGGGATCGAGGTTCCGGCGGCCGGTACCAGCGGGCGCTTCGAATTGGGATCCTCGCGGCCGATATCCTCGCCCTTGATCACGCGCTTGGATTCTTCGCCGTTCAGCGTCTCATATTCGAGCAGTGCGCCGGCGAGCCGGTGCAGCTCGTCGAGATTTTCGGTGAGCACGGTGCGCGCGATCATCTCGGCTTCCTCGATCAGCCGACGGACCTCCTGGTCGATCAGCTGCGCGGTCTCTTCGGAGACGCTCTGGCTGCGCGCGACGCTATGGCCGAGGAAAACCTCTTCCTGGTTGTCGCGGTAGCGCAGCCAGCCGAGCTTCTCGCTCATGCCATATTCCATCACCATCGAGCGCGCCATTTCGGTGGCCTGCTGGATGTCGTTGGACGCGCCGGTGTTGAGCGCATCCTCGCCATAGATCAGCTGCTCGGCGATGCGGCCGCCGAAGCAGAGCGCGAGCCGCGCCTTCATCTGCTTCATCGTCATCGAATAACGGTCGCGCTCGGGCAGGTTCCACGTCACGCCCAGCGCGCGGCCGCGCGGGATGATCGTGACCTTGTGCAGCGGATCGCAGCCGGGGACGTGGAGCGATACCAGCGCGTGGCCAGCTTCGTGATAAGCGGTCGCCTTCTTCTCTTCCTCGGTCATCACCATGGACTTGCGCTCGGCGCCCATCATGACCTTGTCCTTGGCTTCCTCGAACTCGCTCATCGCGACCAGGCGCTTGCCCTTGCGCGCGGCGAGCAGTGCGGCCTCGTTGACGAGATTGGCGAGGTCGGCGCCGGAGAAACCGGGCGTGCCGCGCGCGATCGTGCGCGGCTCGACGTCGGGTGCCAGCGGGACCTTCTTCATGTGAACGGCGAGGATCTTCTCGCGGCCTTCGATGTCGGGACGCGGCACGACGACCTGGCGGTCGAAACGGCCCGGGCGCAGCAGCGCGGGGTCGAGAACGTCGGGACGGTTGGTCGCGGCGATGATGATGATGCCTTCATTGGCTTCGAACCCGTCCATCTCGACCAAGAGCTGGTTGAGCGTCTGCTCGCGCTCGTCATTGCCGTTGCCGAGGCCGGCGCCGCGGTGGCGTCCGACCGCGTCGATCTCGTCGATGAAGACGATGCAAGGCGCATTCTTCTTGGCCTGCTCGAACATGTCGCGCACGCGGCTGGCGCCGACGCCGACGAACATCTCGACGAAGTCGGAGCCGGAGATGGTGAAGAAAGGGACATTTGCCTCGCCGGCGATCGCGCGCGCCAGCAATGTCTTGCCGGTGCCGGGGCTGCCGACGAGCAAAGCGCCCTTGGGGATCTTGCCGCCGAGCCGTGCGAATTTGGTCGGGTCCTTGAGGAAATCGACGATTTCCTGCAGCTCCTCGCGCGCTTCGTCGATGCCGGCGACATCGTCGAACGTGACGCGACCCTGCTTTTCGGTGAGCAGTTTGGCCTTGGACTTGCCGAAGCCCATCGCGCCCGAACCGGCGTTCTTCTGCATCTGGCGCATCACGAAGAAGGCGATGCCGAGGATCAGCAGGAACGGGATCGACTGGATCAGCAATGCCATCCAGATGCTGGTCTGCTGCTCGGGCTCGGCGCTGAACGCGACACCATGCTTGTTGAGGCGGTCGACGAGGTTGACGTCGCGCGGCGCATAGGTGCTGAACCGCTCGCCGCTCGTCATCTGTCCGCTGACGATATCCTTGCCGATGACGACCTGCTTGACGGTGCCCTGATCGACGCGGTTGAGGAATTCGGAATAACCGATGGCGCTCGCCGAGGAGGGGCGTCCGCCCTCGACAAGCTGAACGAAGATGACCAGCGCGAGGAGAATCCCGGCCCAGATGAAGAGGCTTTTCATCCAGGGATTGCCCTGCGGCTCCTTATCTTCACTCATCCAGCGTCTAGCCCTTTTTCCATGTGCAAACCAACATAGGCATTCTTAGGTTAATGACAATGTAGCGCGGAAGGTTGAACAATCGCTTGACGATCACCCGCTCCGCCGGCGCGGCGGGGCGCAGGAAAAGGTCCAGATCTTGCCGCCCCGGCAGGCGATGCCCGCCAATGTGCCAGTGCCGCCGGCTTCCAATGCCGTAAGCAGGCGGGTGATTTCGGGACCGCGCGGCGCTGCCGCCTCGGGTGCGAGCCGCGCGAGGATCGTCAGCAGCAGCCGGCGCTTCAGCTCGGCCGGAATGCCGTCATGCGACAGCGAAATTCCGTGCGGCACGTGCGTCACGCGCGCATCCCACAGTTCGGCGGCTGCCCAGTCGAGCGCTTCGTCGGCCTGGGCGAGCGCGCCGCTGCTGCGCGCCAAAGCGGCGGGATCGATCCAGTCGGATCGAGCGAGCTGGGAGCGCACGCGGACGCGGTCGAACCGGGTATCCCCGTTGCTCGGATCGTCGACCGGACTGATTCCGGCGGCATCGACGATCGCGCGCAATTCGTCGCGGCGCCAGCCGAGCAGCGGCCGGATCAGGATCGCCGCGCTGCCGGCAATTGGTACGACAGAGCGCGCGCGTACGCCCGCCAGCCCGCCGACACCCGCGCCGCGCAACAGCCGCATGATCAAGGTCTCGGCCTGGTCATCGACATGATGCGCGGTCGCGAGCACGCCGGCCTGGTTTTCCGCCAGCCAGCGGTCGAGCGCCGCATAGCGCGCCTCGCGTGCGCTATTCTGGATGCTCGCGCGTGCAGTGTCGACGTCCACCGCCAATATCCTGTGCGGTACGTCGAGGTCGTTGCAGACCGCAGCAACGAATTCCGCTTCGGCCCGGCTTTCGGCGCGCAGGCCGTGGTCGACGGTCGCCGCGATGATTTGGCGAGGGAAAGCAGCCGCGGCCAACAGCAGCAAGGCGATGCTGTCGGGCCCGCCCGAAACCGCGATGCCGATCCGTCCGGGTTCGGCGATCAGGGCGGAGACGTCATCGCGAAATCGGTCGACGAGCGGCTGTTGCAGCGGAGCGGGCATGGTGATGCTTTAGGCGATCCTCGCTCCGTCCGCACGCTGCAAGGCAAGGATGGGTTTAAAGGCTCTACTTCGATGCCAAATGTTGGGAAAATACACCCAGCATTGGCAAATCAAAAAATGTGTGCGCAGAAAAAATGGCGGATTTGCGCCAAAAATCAAATTGGCACGGCACGTGCAAAGCTAGGGGCACGAGACCGAAAGTCGGTCCCGGTTCTAGACTTAAGGGGTATGGACATGAAGAATTTTTCGAAATCCGCGCTGACCTTCGCATGTGCAGCCGTTGTCGGTGTCGGTGTCGCGATGCTGCCGACGCAGGCCAGTGCCCGCGATGCCAAGGAGCAGACCGTCAACGAGAGCATCGGCAACGGTTCAGCCTCCTCGCAGACCGGCGCGAAGGAAATGAAATATTGCTTCGTCGACACGATGACCGGCTCGCGCATCCCCGTGAAGGAATGCAAGACGAAGAAGCAGTGGAAGGCCGAAGGCGTCGAGGTTCCCGCCAAGTGATAATGCGGGCTGAGGGCGGCGTGCGGAGATCCGACAGGATGATACCGACGCCGCCCTTGATGTTCGTACAACTTGAACCGTGTTCCTATGCCGCGCCGGGTGTCAGCTGCAGCCAGCTGCCTTGCGCGCGGCCGGGACGCGTTCCTTGACCCAGGCGCGCATGCTCGCCCCATATACGTCCTGCAGTTCGTCATAGACGCCGCAGGCCTCGGGCTTCTTGCCGAGCTTGGTCAGGGCCACTCCCAGAAAGTAGAGACTGTCCGGCGCGCGCTCGCCCTTCGGATTGTTCTGGTAATTGGCGAGGAAGATCTTCGCCGCTGTCGCCGGCTTGCCGCCGTCGAGATAGGCGCGGCCGAGCAGATTCTGCGCGAAGCTGGCGCGCGCATGCTTGGGATATTGCTTGAGCATCGCTTCGAGCGTCGCTTGCGCTTCGGCGAACTGACCCTGATTCCACTGCCGGAACCCGGCCGAATAGGCTTCCTCGCCGGGATCCCCCGACGAAGCGGAATCGGCCTGGGCGTCGGTTGCCGGCGCCTCGCGCGGGGCGGCTGGTGCCGGCGACGACGGTGCCGCTATCGCCGGGCTGGCGGGAAGCGACGCGGCCGCCATGCCCGCCTTCATGTCGGCGATTATCTGCTCGAGCTGGCTCAGGCGATGCGCATTCTGCTCGGCCTGTCCGGTCAGGCCGCGCAATTGCGCCTCGAGCGCATCGACGCGCGCGGTAAGATCGGCAACGGCGTTGGTCGCGGGCGCGCCGTCGGGCGGCAGTGGCGCGGCGCCGGCCGGGTTGATCTCGGGCTCGACCGTCATCCCCGCGCCGCCGGGGAACACCTTGCGCTGGACCGCCCGGAGTTCCTTCTCGATCTTCTGCAGGCGCCCGTCGAGGGCCGGATCGGACTGGGCCGCAGCCGGCGCGGCTGCTGTGAAGAGCAGCACGAGGGTGAGCCAATGTGGACGCATCTTTGATTTCCCGGACAAATTCGGCGTCTTTCTATCTTCTGTAGCTGTCGCCAGGATGAAGCTGCTCAGCGATCTGGGGGTGTGGCGGGCGCGCGTGTCGATGGCGCAGCCGCAGCTGGCGCGGCCGGTGACGGCCTGGTCGATGAGAGAGTTGCGGCTGCCGGCGCGGTGGCCCGAGGCGCCGCGGTCCGGGTTGCGGCCGGCGCAGCAGACGTGGGTGCCGTCGTGACCGCAGGTGCCGGCCGTGCGAGCAGATCGGCGGCAAGCAGGCTGACGTCGGCGATCGTCTTGTCGGGCTGGCCGAGCGGCGGGATGACTTTGTCGCCGACCGTCACGCGCAGCGAATCCGGGCGACCGGTCAGGATCTGCGGATGCCGGGCCGTGGCGGGAACTTCAAAGCGCTCGCCCGCCTTGAGCGTATTCTCGTAAAGCTTAGAGCCGCCCGGTTCGTAGACGCGTAGCCAGACGTCGCTGATCGCGGTCAGCACCACCGGTCCTGCCGCAGTGCCCGGCGCGGGCGCCACCACTGCAGGAGCCGCCACGGGAGCAGCGGCCGGTTGCGGACTTTCGGCGGTCACCGTGTCGGCATTCACGTCGTCGACCGCATTGTTTCGCCAGATGAAATAGCCGGCGGCAAGCAGGACCGCGATGATTGCCGCGACGATCGCAAGCGAGCGCGGCGGGACGCGTGCGGGATCGGCGGGCTCATAATAGGATGGCGCGGCGACAGCCGGCGCCGCGCCCAGCTGCGCGCGCAATTGCGCACCTATTTCTGCCGCATTGAGCCCGACCGCGGTCGCATAGGCGCGCGCGAAGCCGACGCTGTATGTCGGAGCGGGCAGCGCTTCCCACTCGCCCTTTTCCATATGCTGCAGATGCCGGATCGGAACCCTTGTCTTGGCGGCAATGTCGTCGAGGGTCAGGCCCTTTTCCTCGCGGGCGGCCTTCAGCCTTTTGCCGATCGGGTCGGTAGCGAATTCTTCAAGCTCGGCATCGATCATTCATGCATCCCCGCCGTAAGCCGTCTGCGGCCGGCCATATCGAACGCCGGCCCCTGCCCGGCCGTTTCGACCGCAACATCACGCATGCACGCACCCCTTTGTCAACTGGGCCGCGGCCCGTGCACCGGCGGCAGCCATCACCCTATCGAAACCTTGTGCTTTTGCGCCCACGCGGAAAGGCACGCGCGCAGGTCGCTGCGGCCCTCGTCGAGCAAAGCTTCCATCTTGGGCCGCAGCTTCGAGCAGTCGAGCGACCGGATCATCGCCTTGATCTGTCCGACCGCGACCGGCGTGATCGACAGGCGTTCGAGGCCGATGCCGATCAGCGCCATTGCTTCGAGCGGCCGGCCGCCCATCTCGCCGCAGACGCCCACCGGAACCTGGTAGCGGCCGGCTTCGCGGACCACCCGGCGCAGGAAGCGCAGGATCGCCGGGCTGAGCCAGTCGTAGCGCTCGGCAAGCTTGGGATTGGCGCGGTCGGCGGCGAACAGGAACTGGGTGAGGTCGTTGGTGCCGATCGAGAGGAAGTCGATCTTGGGCAGCAATATGTCGAGCGTCTCGGCGAGCGACGGCACCTCGAGCATCGCGCCATAGCGCACCTCGACCGGCACCATCTTCTTGCGGGCGATCAGCCATTCGCGCTGCTGCTCGACCAGCTTCTTCGCTTCGTCGAACTCCCACGGCTCGGACACCATCGGGAACATGATGTTGAGCACGCGCCCCGCGGCCGCTTCGAGCAATGCGCGCGCCTGGGTCTTCATCAACGCATCGCGTTCGAGCGCGAGCCGAAGCGCGCGCCAGCCGAGCGCGGGATTTTCCTCATCCTCGACGCCGACGTTGAGATAGGGCAAGGATTTGTCGCCGCCGATATCGACGGTGCGGAAGATCACCGGCTTGTCGCCCGCCGCATCGAGGACCGAGCGGTACAGCTTTTGCTGGCTCTCGCGGCGCGGCAGCGTCGCCGATACCAGGAACTGGAATTCGGTGCGGAACAGGCCGATGCCGTCGGCGCCGGTGATGTCGACCGCCGACACATCGTCGCGCAGGCCGGCATTGACCATCACCTCGATGCGCACCTTGTCCCTGGTGATGGCGGGAAGCTCGCGCAGCGCGGCAAACTCCGCGCGCCGTTTCTGGTTGACGACCAGCTTGGCCTCGAAGCTGCGTTCGACCGCCGGTCCGGGCCGGATGAAGGCGAGCGAATCCCCTGTGTCGAGCAGGATCGGATCGCCATCGGTGATCAGCTGGCGCACGCCGCGCACGCGGCCGAGCATCGGCACGCCCATCGCGCGCGCGACGATCGTCACATGCGCGGTCAGCGAGCCTTCCTCTAGAATCACGCCCTTGAGGCGGCGCCGGTCATATTCGAGCAATTCGGCAGGCCCGAGGTTGCGCGCGATCAGGATCGAATCCTCCTGCAGGCCCAGCTGCGCCGCGGTGCCGAGCCGGCCGGAAACGATACGCTGCAGCCGGTTGGCGAGATCGTCGAGATCGTGCATCCGCTCCTTGAGCAACGGATCGTCGATCTCGCGCATCCGCATCCGCGTGCGCTGCTGGACGCGCTCGATCGCCGCCTCGGCGGTAAGGCCGCTGTCGATCGCCTCGTTGATGCGCCGCGACCAGCCTTCGTCATAGGCGAACATCTTGTAGGTCTGGAGTATCTCCTGATGCTCGCCGACGGAGCCGAACTCGGCCTGGTTGGCCATGTTGTCGATTTGCTCGCGCATCTTGCGGAAAGCCGAATAGACGCGCTGGCGCTCGACCTCAGTGTCCTCGGCGACCGTATGCTCGATCATCACGCGCGGCTGGTGGTAGACCGCTATGCCGCGCGCCATGCCGGCGACGAGCTTGAGACCGGCGACGCGTACCGACCCCGACTCGCGCGCGGCACTGTCTCCCGACGTCGACACATCGACCAGGCCCGCGCCGGAGATCAGCTCGGACAGCACCATCGCGACGGTCTGCAGCGCCTCGATCTCGACCTCGTCATAGGCGCGCGGATCGACATGCTGCACGCACAGCACGCCCGCCGCGCGCTCGTTGCGCACGATCGGAACGCCGGCGAAGCTGTGGAACAGATCCTCGCCCGTTTCGGGCCGGTAGGCGAATTCGGGATGCATCGTCGCCTCGGCGAGGTTGAGCACGCCGACCTCCTTGGCGATCGTGCCGACCAGGCCCTCGCCAAGCGCAAGCTGCGTCACGTGGACAGCGCTTTGCTTGAGGCCGACGGTCGCGAACAGTTCGAGCACGCCGTCGCGCAGCAGGTAGATCGAGCATACTTCGCTGCGCAGCGCATCGGCGATGATCTTGACGACGCGGTTGAGCTTTGCCTGCGCGCCGATGCGCGAGGCCATCACGTCGTGCAGACCGGTCAATATCTCGCGTGCCGAGGCTGTTGATGTGGCGAGCATGTCGTAGCCGCTAACAGAAAGGCGCCCGGCTTCCAATGGCGGGGGCATATCGGACGGCCGGTGCGCCCTTCCGCGGCGGTTGGTTAAGCGCCGTTTACTCAATCAGTGCGCTGCGTCTCACAACGGCACAGCGCGGATTTGGCTCGGCCAATGCCCTTGTTAGCACCTGAAAACACAGTCATTTGTTCGACATCGCCGCACCGAGACGGCTCTTGTCCAGCAGGAAAACCGATGAAAAGCATCTTCTCCTTCCTCTGCCCGCGATGGCTCAAGCGCCAGGACAGTCTCAGCATGGTGTCGCGGCCGGTCGAGCTGCGCGCGCAGGCCTCCTGGGCGGTGAGCTGCGATGTCGATTATCTGAAGCAATATAATGCCGCCTACGGCCAGCAGGCCGGCGACGACGTGATCCAGAAGGTTTCGGAAGCGCTTATCCAAAGTTGCCGGCACGAGGACCAGGTGTTCATGCGCGGCGGCAAGGAATTCGTGATGATCGTCTCCGGCAATTCGCTAGATCAGGCGCGGTCCTGCGCCGAACGTCACCGCGCCGCGGTCGAGCAGCTGCGCATACCGCACGAGGCGAGCCCGTTCGGAATAATCACGGTTTCGATGGGCATCGCGACGATCACCGCGGCGCGGCGGACTTCGGCGAAGGAAGCGCTGGACGAAGCCGATGCCGCGCTCATCCGCGCCAAGCGCGCCGGCCGCAACCGCGTTGCTGTAGCGGTAGGAATGGCGCTGGCTGCCTAGCCCGCCCGCCGCTCCAGCGCGGCCGCCGCTTCATCCATCAGTTCGGCGATGATCGCCGCGACCGATTGTTCTTGCTTGACCATTCCAACCGATTGACCGGCCATCACCGAGCCGCTCTCAACGTCGCCGTCGATCACGGCGCGGCGCAGCGCCCCGGCCCAGTAGCGCTCGATCTGCAATTGCGCTTCGGCCATCTCGACCTTGCCTTCGTCGAGCAGCTGCGCGACCTCGCGCTGCTTGGCGGCGAAGGCCTCCATCTCCTTGTTCTTGAGCGCGCGCACCGGAATCACCGGCAGCCGCGGATCGATCTGCACGCTCGGAATGGCGTCGCGCGCCGACGCGCGCAGGAATGCTTTCTTGAAATTGGCATGCGCGATGCACTCATGCGCGCAGACGAAGCGCGTCCCGAGCTGCACGCCCGCCGCGCCCATTTCGAGATAGCCGGCAATGGCGCCGCCGCGGCCGATCCCGCCGGCGACGAAGATCGGCAGCTCGGCGGCGACCTCGGGCAATATCTCCTGGGCCAGCACTGACGTGGATACCGGGCCGATGTGGCCGCCGGCCTCCATCCCCTCGATGACCAAGGCATCGACGCCCGAGCGGATCAGTTTTTTGGCGAGCGACAGCGCCGGCGCGAAGCAGATCAGCTTGGCGCCGTTGGCCTTGATCTTCTCGATCGCGCCGGCGGGCGGCAATCCGCCGGCCAGCACGACGTGGCCGACATCGTGGCGCACGCAGACCTGGATCAGTTCATCCAGATCGGGGTGCATGGTGATCAGATTGACTCCGAACGGGCTTTCGGTCCGCTTGCGCGTTTCGGCGATCTCGGTGTCGAGCAGGTCGGGAGTCATCGCCCCGCAGGCGATCACGCCGAAGCCGCCGGCGTTGGAGATCGCGGAGACGAGATTGCGCTCCGAGATCCAGCTCATCGCGCCGCCGAGGATCGCGACCTCGCAGCCAAGGAAGTCGCTGCCGCGCTGCATCAGCCGCTTCAGCCGATCGTGGCCGACCCCCGATGTCCCGATCGTGCGAGGCGCGGCGCCGGCGTCGTTCACTCTGCGATCGCCTCGTCGGAATCCAGCCCATAAGCGGTGTGCAGCACACGCACGGCAAGCTCGGTATATTCCTCGTCGATCAGCACGGTCACCTTGATCTCCGATGTCGTGATGGCGAGGATATTGATGCCGCGCGCGGCGAGCGCCGAGAACATGATCGCGGCGACACCGGCGTTGCTGCGCATGCCGACGCCGACGACGCTGACCTTGCAGACGTCGGTGTTGGCCAGCATGTCCGAATAGCCGATCTCGGCCTTGCGCTTCTCGAGCACGTCGGTGGTGTGCGCGAGCGCGGCCTTGGGGACGGTGAAGGTCAGGTCCGCCTTCTCCCCCGCGCGCGGCGTGCTCTGCACGATCATGTCGACGTTGACGTTGGCCTCGGCGAGCGGCGCGAAGATCGCCGCGACCGTGCCCGGCTTGTCGGGAAGGTCGGTGAGCGTGATCCGCGCCTCGTTCTTGTCATAGGCGATGCCGGTGATGAGCTGGCGTTCCATATTGATGTCCTCGATTGCCTCGTCGGCGACCACCATCGTTCCGGGGCGGTCGTCGAACGAGGATAAAACCTGGATCGGAATATTCTCGCGCATCGCGAGGCCGACCGAGCGCGTCTGCAGCACCTTGGCGCCGACGCTGGCGAGCTCGAGCATCTCTTCATAGGTGATGATCGGCAGCTTGCGCGCGCGCGGCACGATGCGCGGATCGGTCGTATAGACGCCGTCGACATCGGTATAGATGTCGCAGCGGTCGGCCTTGATCGCGGCCGCGATCGCGACCGCCGACGTGTCCGATCCGCCGCGGCCCAGCGTCGTGACATGACCCTCGTCGGTGACGCCCTGGAAGCCGGGGATCACCGCGACGCCGCCGCCCGTGAAAACCTTCTCCAGCACCTGCGGGTCGATGCCGTCGATCAGCGCCGCGGCATGCGCCTGCGACGTGCGGATCGGCAGCTGCCAGCCCATGTAGCTGCGCGCATTGACGCCCATGCCCTGCAGCGTGATCGCCAGCAGGCCGCTGGTCACCTGCTCGCCGCTTGCCACCACCACGTCATATTCGCGCGGATCGTAGAGCGAGGAGGCTTCGCGGCACAGCTGCACCAGCCGGTCGGTCTCGCCCGCCATTGCCGACACCACCACCGCGACCTGGTTGCCGGCCCCGACCTCGCGCTTCACCAGGCTGGCGACATGGCGGATTCGTTCGATGCCAGCCATCGAAGTGCCGCCGAATTTCATCACGATGCGAGCCATGGAGATATGCTGCCGAAAAAGCTGCCGATGGAAGTGGAAGCGCGGCCCTGATAGGGGAGGAGATATGACAGATGCAACCCACGCGGACGCGAGCATCGTTCCGGGCGAAGCGGCGCATTTCGGGCGGCTCGCCAACGACTGGTGGAATCCGCGCGGATCGTCGGCGATGCTGCACAAGATCAACCCGGTGCGGCTGCGCTACATCCGCGACCGGATCGACCAGTATCTCGGCCGCGACGAGCATGAGCGGCGTCCTTTGGCCGGCCGGCGCGCCGCCGATATCGGCTGCGGCGCCGGCCTGCTGGCCGAGCCGCTGCGCCGGCTTGGCGCCGAAGTAAGCGCGGTCGATGCCGCGCCCGAGAATATCCAGGTCGCGCGGGTGCATGCCCGGGGACAGGGGCTCGAGATCGACTATCGCGTCGGCGGCGTCGAGGCCTTGTCGGGAAGCTTCGACCTGGTGACATCGCTCGAAGTGCTCGAACATGTCGCGCGGCCTGCCGCATTCGTCGCCAGTCTCGCCGGTCTCGTCGCAGAGCGCGGGCTTCTGATCCTGTCGACGCCTAACCGCAGCGCGATGGCACGGCTGTTGATGATCGGCTTCGGCGAGGCGACGGGACGCATTCCCAAGGGCACGCACGACTGGGACAAGTTCCTCACCCCCGACGAGACCTGCGGTCTGGTCCGTGACGCGGGAATGGAGGTGCTGGACGTCACCGGCCTTGCCTTCAGCCCGCTGCGCGGATTCCATCTGTCCGACAACAGGACGCTCGATTATTTTGTGACGGCGAGGCGGGCGTAGTTCCGCACGAGGAGGCGACATGGCGACATATCAAGGCGAATGTTTCTGCGGCAGCGTGAAAATCGAGGCATCGGGTGAACCCGAAGGAATGGGCTATTGCCATTGCAGCTCGTGCCGCTCCTGGTCGGGCGGACCGGTCAACGCGTTCACCTTGTGGAAGCCCGATGCGGTGAAAGTCACATCGGGAAGCAATGATCTGGCGACCTTCCAGAAGACCGAATTCAGCCAGCGCCAATATTGCGCGAAATGCGGTGGCCACCTGATGACCAACCACCCGACGATCGGACTGGTCGACGTGTTTGCCGCGACCATCCCCGACCTCGATTTCAAACCGGGCGTCCATCTCAACTATGCCGAGACCGTCCTGCCGATGCGCGACGGCCTCCCCAAGCTCAAGGATTTCCCAGCCGAGATCGGTGGTTCGGGCGAGAGCGTGCCGGAATAGCGGCCAAGACTAAAAACGCGCTCACCCTGAGCCTGTCGAAGGGTGTCGGCTCGGGCGATTCCTGGACCCGTACAAACGGCGGGTATGCCCTTCGACAAGCTCAGGGTGAGCGCGAAGGGAAGAGCTGCCGATCCTTTCCGTCCCCTAGAAAAAATCGACCTTGTCGTAATGCGGCGGCGGCGCGATCACCTCCATCCGCTCGCCGAGGAACGATCGGAAGCTCGGCCGCGATTTCATCACCGCATACCAGTCGACCGTCTGCTTGTGCCCGCGCCAGTCGAGCCCGCCCAGATAATCGGCGACCGACAGATGCGCCGCCGCGGTCAAATCGGCGAGCGTCAGCACCGGCCCGGCCATCCAGCGCCGGTGGTCGAGCAGATAGTCGATATAGTCGAGGTGGCTGTTGGCGACCTTCATCGCGTCGCGCAGGATGCGCGTGTCGGGCGGGTCGCGGTTGACCAGCCGCTTGCGCATCCGTTCGTCCATCAGCGGCTCGACGACGTCACTGTAGAGACGGTCGTCGAACCAGGCGACCAGCCGGCGGATCTCGGCGCGGTTGATCGCGGTCCCCGGGATCATCGGCGATCGTTCGATCGTCTCCTCGAAATATTCGCAGATCGCGTTCGAATCGATCAGCACATTGCTCTTGGTGTCCTCGACCAGCACCGGCGTCTGCCCGGCCGGGTTCATGTCGACGAATTCGTCGCGCTTCAGCCAGGGGGATTCGCGCACCAGCTCATGCGCGACTCCCTTCTCCCCGAGCATCAGCCGCACCTTTCGCGAGAAAGGGCAGAGCGGGAATTGATAGAGTTGCCACATCGCGCGCGACTATTAGCGCAGCGGCGCGCCGCGTCCATATGCTGCAACAATCGCGCTCACACTGAGCTTGTCGAAGGGGTCGGCCCAATGTTGGGGCGCGGTCGCGACGCCGCCGACCAACCTCGCCCTCAAGGGGGAGGGGCTATCCCGGAACGCTGCGATCAGTTCCGATACCGCCGCTGCAGCTCGCGCTTCAGCCTTTTATACTGCTGCCTCAGCAGGTCGAGCTCGCGGTCCACGACCGGGGCGGCCGCCGCGAACGTCGCATTCATCTGGTTCACCCGCTGGGTCATCTTGCCGACGTAGCGATGGACCTTGTCGTTGAACTGCGGATCGTGCCGCTGCGTGATATCGCCCAGCGTCTCGTCACGATGTCCCGGCGGATAGTCGCGCCACGGCGCTAGCGCTTCCTCATATTGTCCCACTGGGACATTCATCAGCGCGTCGGTGGCTACCTCGGCCATCGCGCCGGCCGCTTCGACCTCCTCGGGCGAGGGCAGGCTTTGCGCCAGTTCGCCCGCATCGCCGCGCGGCGTCCCGGAGGCGGCAAGCGCCGGCGTTGCTAGAAGGGTGGCGGCGGCAAGCAGAACCAGACGCATGACCGATCTCCTCAGGGCCTAAGCCGGGCGACTCGACAGCGTCCGGCCGACAGCTTCAGCCCAATAATCTACCGCATTCCCAGCCAGATCAAGGCCGCGATTCCGACAAGGATTCGATAATAAGCGAATGGCGTGAATCCGTGCCGCGAAATGAAGTGCACGAACGCGCGCACGACGATGATCGCAACGACGAACGAGACCACGAAGCCGATCGCGATCGCCGCCGGGCCGACCGCGCCGCCGCTCATCAATTCATGCCGGTTCTTGAACAGCTCGAGCGCGGTAGCGCCGACCATCGTCGGGATGGCGAGGAAGAAGCTGAACTCGGCCGCCGTGCGCCGCTCGACCCCCAGCGCCAGCGCGCCGAGGATCGTCGCGCCCGAGCGGCTGACTCCGGGAACCATCGACAGGCACTGGATGAAGCCGATGCCAATCACGCGCGACAGCGGGATTTCGGCGACGCCGTTGATATCGCCCGGCTTGACGAAGCGTTCGATCGCCAGGATCGCGATGCCGCCGGCGATCAGCGCGACCGACACGATCTCGGCACTACCGAGCATCGCCTCGATTTGCTTGTGGATGACGAGCCCGATCACCGCCGAGGGCAGGAACGCGACCAGGACATTGCGCACGAAGCGCACCGACAGCGGATCCCATTTGATCAGCCCGCGCAGCACCGTCCACAAGGTCCGCCAGTAGAGCACCACGATCGCCAGGATCGCGCCGAGCTGAATGACGACGTTGAACACCTTCCAGGTCTCGGCGTCATAGCCGAGCAATGCGCTTGCCAGGATCAAATGGCCGGTCGACGAGACCGGCAGGAATTCGGTGACTCCCTCGACGATGCCGAGGATGATGATGGTCAGAAGGTCCATGCCCGGCGCGATCCCCGATGCGAGAATGAGTTTGCGGTCAGCTCGCCGGCTTGACCGCGAAGCGGCCGTGGCGGCGATAGGATGTCAGCCATTCGGGCGCGACCGCGGCGAGCGGCGTCGGCACCAGCCCGAACGCCTGCAGCCCATTGGCCCTGGCGCCGACGACATTGTCCTGCTGCAGCATCAGCCACTGGTCCCAGGTCATCGGCGCGCCCGGCGCCCAACCGGTCAGCCACACGATCGCCTGCCCGACCGGATCGGGGATCTCGATCAGCGGCCGGTGCCGTCCGGTCGCTTCGCAGATCCACGCGAACAATTCGCGCATGCTCAGCACTTCGGGCCCGCCCAGCTCATAGGTCTTGCCGCCATAAGTATCCGGATCGAGCGCCGCCTTCGCCACCGCCTTGGCGGCGTCGCCGACATAGAGCGGCTGGAACTTCACCTCGCCGCGCAGCAGCGGCAGCACCGGTGCCAGCCGCGCGAGCCCGGCGAAGCGGTTGATGAAATTGTCCTCGGGCCCGAACAGGATCGACGGGCGGATGATCGTCGCGCCGGGGAAGGCCGCGCGCACCGCCTGCTCGCCCTCACCCTTGCTGCGGCCATAGGCGGATGCGCTGTCCGGATCGGCGCCGATCGCCGACACATGCACCAGCGCCGAAACCCCGGCCGCCCTGGCCGCTTCGGCGATGTTGCGCGGTCCCTCGACATGGCATCCGGTCAGGTCGCCCTTCAAAACGCCGACCAGGTTGATCACCGCCTCGCTGTCGCGCACCACGGCGGCGACCTGATCGCGGTCGCGCACGTCCACGGCGGCGAACTGGATCTGCCCGACCGCGCTCAAAGGCTTGAGGAAGAAGGCCCGGCGCGGGTCGAGTTGCGCGACACGGATGCGCTCCCCGGTCCTGAAGAGCTGCTGCGCCACATAGCGGCCCAGGAAGCCGCCGCAGCCGAACACAGTGACCAGCCGGTCCATGTCAACGTCCTTGAAAACGAAGTGAAGACCGGCCTCCATTGCCCGCTCGCATGTTCGTTGACAAGCGCTCCCGCCGACCGCTAAGCGCCGCGCCTGCCCCGTGCCCAGGTGGCGGAATTGGTAGACGCACCAGCTTCAGGTGCTGGCGCTCGCAAGGGCGTGGAGGTTCGAGTCCTCTCCTGGGCACCAAATCCTCCGAAACCAGGGCGCGCTTTCGCCCGAGGCCGCTCATGGCCCACAAACCCAATATCCCTTATATGTCCGCTGCGCTCCGTCGGCGCGGTCGTAGGTGAGCGAGGCGAAGCGCGGCGGGGATTCGCCGCCGCTTTGCGCCGCGCGGGAGACGGCGATGCGGATCGTCTTGCCCTTGCCGTCGAAGCGCGTTCCGCGCGCCATCGCGTCATAGCCGCCGGGCGCGCCTACCGGCTCAACATAGTCGCCGACCTTGACGATGCCCTCGGCCCGCGCCTTCGAGCCAGCGTTGCCGCGCGCGGTCATCATCACCGCGCCCGCGGTCTCGAAGCTGCACGCGAGCTCGCCGGCCAGCTTCGCCGCCTGGATCTCGGCGGGCGACAGCGGGCCGAGCACGATCTCCGATCCGTCGCCGCCGGCGGTGGCTTCGGGCTCGCTCTCCTCCGGCTCGGATGCAGGGGGTTCGGACAGCGGCGGCAGCGACGGTTCGGCTTCAGCGGGGTTCGCGACCGCGCCGGACTGGTCGGCCGCGGCAGCCTCGGCCTTCTTATTGCCGTCATCGCGCGACGCCGGTGAGCATGCGCCGATACCGAGCAGCAACAGCATTCCGAACAATGTCCGCAGCACGACAGCCTCCTTCGAGCCGCCTGGGGTAAGCACGCCGCGCAGGCCGAGCAAGCGCCGCATTAACTTAATCCGCAGGCCCGGTCCGTCCCATCCGGGCACACCCCTTTTTCGCCTGTTGATCGCGTGGCCGAATGGTCGCCTGCATTTTGCAACAGGAGATTCAACATGCGCCCATCCCATTGTGACGGCAGCAGAAAATTCCACCGGGCCCGGCGCCGCGTACGTGGCCTGGCGGCTGTCGCCTTGCTCGCGGCGGGGCTGGCGTTTCCGGCGATTGCGCCGGCTGGCGTTTCGCATGACGGTGGACGGCATGCGGATATTTCCGGGATGACGGAGTCTGCCAGCGCGCGCCAAATCGCCGACTGGATCGTTCGGACCGGCGACAATCGTGGCGTGCCGTTCATCGTCGTCGACAAGGTCGCCGCCCGCCTGTTCGTCTTCGACAAGGACGGCACCGTCCAGGCAACGTCTCCCGTGCTGCTCGGACTGGCGCGCGGCGACGATTCACCGCCGGGCATCGGCAACGTCAAGCTGGCGCAGATGAAGCCGGATCAGCGCATCACGCCGGCCGGCCGCTTCGACGCCGCGATGGGCCGCAACCTCAGCGGCCAGGATATCCTCTGGATCGACTACGACGCCGCGGTATCGCTGCACCGCCTGACCGACCCCAAGCCGGGGCTCACCGCGCGCGGCCGCAATGCGCGGCTGGACAGCGCGACCGTCTCGGACAATCGCGTCTCGCACGGCTGCATCAACGTCTCGGGCGATTTCTTCGACCATGTGATACGCGCGACGTTCAGCCGGGCCGGCGGCGTCGTCTACGTGCTTCCGGAGACGCGATCGATCGAGGCGGAATTTCACATCGCCGGATCGGCGATCTCCTCGCAAGCCCGGCCTCTATAGCCGTCGGGCCCGAAGCCTCTTGCGGGCCGTTGGAGGCACATGGAAACAACATTGCCCTCAGTGCTGAAGCTCTGCACCTACAGTATCATAACCTTCCTCATCGCCTTCACCGGCATGGTCGTCGTCTACCGGATGGCTTTCTGATCCAGATGGTTCGGCCGCGTCCGCGAACGGTCTTCGAACTCGATCTCCCATTTCCTTTCGCCCGCGAATATCGCGCGTCGATCGCGGCGCGTCGGCGTGAAATCGCCAGCCACGGGCGTAAATCTGATGTTAATATAGACATTGCTAGCAGAAAATCATGCAGTTTGGATATTACTGAAAATAGAATTGATTATAATGATAAATAAACCTGATCCTGCTGCGAATAATGATCTTGAGAATTAACAGACTTTCCGCGGCACTTATCGCTTACTTGTGCGTTATATACACAGGACGTGATTTTTGTTCGCGAAATCCAAAGGAAAATTAAATGAAAAATTTAATCGTGAGTGCTGCCCTGGCGGCATCCATGCTCGCGAGCGTTCCGCTTGCAGCGCAGC